>OKWJ01000176.1_pt1 | contig 93030 bp, 76 predicted proteins | sample 1607121 | NCBI WGS metagenome assembly OKWJ01 (sample SAMN04414080, study PRJEB24778) | human gut metagenome | material: faecal | host: Homo sapiens | reverse complement strand
GACCTCAGGCTTCAACGCCTCGACCATTGGGGAGAAATCTCATTTAAACCTTTTTATTTGCATAAACACAAAACGAATGTCAAGTGTAAAATTAATTTGAGAACGATGTTCTCAAACACTTGACCTTGTTTTGTTATTTATGCGGTTTGGCTAATAAGAAGAGTTAAGGCAAAGAATGCCATAACTCTTTAAAAGTTATAAAAAATATAAATCAATGTCTCGTATTATGTCATTCTGAGCGGAAGCCAATGGCGTAGCGAAGAATCCAAAACCGTGCAGCATAAAAACCACAACACTCATAAAACCTTATATTTAGGACTTGATAGAAAAACATCCCATGATTTTGCTCATAGGGGTGGGTGGTCGGGAGTATGAAAATGCTTTGATGTTTTTGCCAAAGGCTTTGCATAAATGCCTTTCAAAGATAAATAATAATTTGAGGAGTGGTTTATGCAAGAACAACAAACAACAAAAAAGAAAAGCAAAAAATCGGTGATATTTTGGATTGCATTTGCGAGCATTTTGGCGGTGGGATTATATTTTTTGTGGCAATTTTTGTCAGGTGCTTACATGTCAAATGGTTTCTATGACGGCACGACAATAAACGGCGTTGATGTGTCAAATCTCACATCAGAGCAAGCAAGCAATATTATTGCGACAAAACTCAATGAAAAGAGAAATGAAGTTGAGATTGAACTAACTTACAAGGATAAATCGTGGAAATTTGCAGGAAAAGATTTTGAGGTTAATCCAGACATTTTGCCAATCATTGAGAGTGCGTATCAATATGGCAGGGGCGGCAATTTTGTTGAAAAACTATCCACAGCCAAAAGAATTCAAAACCAAGGATTTAACATTGAGATTTCATATAAATATGTTTTGGCGGGACTTGACCAAAAAGTTGACGAAGTTATCGGTGAAATAAACACGCCAGCAGTTGAACCACAAGTTGTGTTTAATCCAGACAAAGAAAATATGTTTGAAATAACAGAGCCTCAAAGCGGGGTTGAGGTTGACCGAGAAAAATTGTTCGAAATGATTGATGAAGAATTTTCAAAGTCTTCAAAAATTGTTGTTGAAATCCCAACAAAAGAAGTCGTTCCAGAAAAAACCGTGGAAGAGGTTCAGGCAAATCTTGTTCTTCGTTCAAAGTTTTCAACAAGTTATAAATCGTCAATTCAAGATAGAAAATCCAACATAAAACTCGCCTTGTCAAAATTTAACGGAATGGTTGTTGAGCCAGATCAAGAAGTTTCTTTCAATCAAACGACGGGTCCAAGAACCGCGGCGAATGGTTTTAAAAAAGCCAATGTCATTATTGATGGCGTGTTTGTTGAGGGAACAGGTGGAGGAGTTTGCCAAGCATCAACAACTCTTTATAACGCTCTTATCAAAGCCGATGTTGAAATTTTGGAAGTAAACAAGCACTCAATTCCAGCGTCATATGTTCCGCTTGCATTTGATGCAATGGTGTCAGAAGGTTATTCGGATTTGAGATTTAGAAACAACACGGGTTCGCCTTTATATATCAAGGCTTATGGCAATGACACAGATTGCTTTGTTGAAATTTATGGAAAACCATTCGACCCAGGTGTGACCGTTCAAAGACGTGCGAACTTCATCAAAGTTATTGAACACCCAGGCGACAGAATTGTTGTTGACACAAATGGAGAATACGCCGACAAGGTTATGTTTAAGGGCGAATACTATCGTCTCAAATATCCTCGTGAAGGTTATGAGTCAGAGGCATGGCTTGATTATTACCTAAACGGAGAAAAGGTTGACAGCAAGCTTCTTCGTCACGAAATCTATAAGGCACAAGAAGGAATCGTGATTGAAGGTGCAAACGAACTTGGCGAGGGCATGACGCTTCCAGAAAATGACGTCAAACTCATTGGAGCACAAAAACAAACTTCGACCAAAGCGGACAATGTTGAAAACAAAATTTCTTCAGATAATCCAGCCGAATATAACCCATAAAAAATATTTGCTTAAAATAATCAAAAAAGTTGAGGTTCTCCTCAACTTTTTTATTTTTTTCTCACATAAGTCAAAAACTCAGTGTTGCCATCTCCTCCCTTGATTGGCGACTGCATAAAGCCAAGTTTTTCAAAGTCAAACACTTGAAGTGTGAATACTGCGTTTTCCGCAATCTGCAAAGCAAGATTTTCATTTGTTATCACACCTTTGAATTTTGAGATAACGCGCTTGCCGCATTCAAATTGTGGTTTTATGAGCCAAATTATTGGTGTTCCAGATTTTATTTTTGTGCCAATCTTTTGGAACAAATAAACACCCGAAACAAACGATACGTCGCACACAATGATATCCGCTTTGTCAAAATATTTTTGTTCAAGGTCAATTGCGTTTGTTTTTTCAAGATTAATAACACGCTTGTCAAATTTGAGGCTGTCATGAAGTTGAGAAGACCCTGTGTCAACCGCAAAAACTTTTTTTGCACCGTGTTGCAATGCGCAATCCGTAAACCCACCAGTGCTTGCACCAATATCAATAACAACCTTGTCAGAAAAATCAATCCCAAAATTTTGGATTGCACCTTCAAGTTTATATCCTGCTCGTGAAACATATTTGCCTGTTTGTTTAAGCACTTTTATTTTTGGATTTTCTTCAACCAAAAATGAAGGCTTTGTTTGAGCTTCGTCATTAACAGAAATTGCCCCTGCAAGAATTGCTTGAGTTGCTTTGCTTCTGCTTTCAAAATATTTGTTTTCAGTGAGATATACATCAAGTCTTTTTGCCATATTCTCTCCAATGCTCATAAATGTGCAAACAGCGATATTTTAGCACACAAAACAAAAACATGCAAGAGTGAGTGATGGTCATTGGTTTTGACAAAGTCAAAAGTGTGCGAAAGCACACATCGAATCCGCAATATTGAAATAAAAAAACGACGGAATGTCGTTTTTGCTGGTGGAGATAATCGGATTCGCAGTCGAAGCAAGGCAAGACTCCGCCGACCAACTCCAAAGACGGGCGCCAGCGATGACCCAAGGTCATTGGTTTTGACAAAGTCAAAAGTGTGCGAAAGCACACATCGAATCCGCAATATTGAAATAAAAAAACGACGGAATGTCGTTTTTGCTGGTGGAGATAATCGGATTCGAACCGATGACCCCCTGCTTGCAAGGCAGGTGCTCTAGCCAACTGAGCCATACCCCCAAATTTGATGCTTTGTTATATTATCAAACAAAAGCGAGGTTGTCAATAAAATTTGCAAAATTTTTCTATTATATAATTGTTTTGTTAAAATTAAAAACTTTTGTTCAACAAAAAAAGACGCCTAAGCGTCTTTTTTTATTTGAGTGGGTTGACTTTGTATGAGCCAAGGCAAACACAAACGAGGTCAAATAGCCACCAGATAAATCCAATGCCAATGAAATGGAGCAAGAATTTACACAAGAACACTTTTGTGTTGTGACAATAGAGTTTATCAAATCCAAAAGGCAAGAAGCACAAAAGGAAAAGAATAACACTAAAACCTCTCTTGTTTGAAGATCCAGATTTTGTTGATTTTTTAGCCATAGAAATGTCCTCCTATGCTTATAAAATAGCAAAAAATAATAAATCATGCAAATAATGTTTGACAATTTTTGGCATGTTTTTTAGAATTTAAAGTGTTAGTGGAGGAAAAATGAAAAACAAAGCCACATTTTTAAAAAATTTGAGTATCGTTATTGTTGTTGCTCTGATGGGAGTCTTGCTTATTGCGAGTTATTTTATTCCAATTATGAAACCTTCTGAAACATATAGAGTTGATGGAGTTAACAAAAACTACTCTTGTCGCGATGTTGTCGTTGCGATGAATGCAGACAGTTTGGATGATCTTAGTCCTGCTCAAAATGAAGCATTTTTTGTTGTATCAAAGACCGAAGGAAAAGCTGGACAACTCATTCGCGTTGTTGGAGTTTTGGGAATGATTAACGCCATGATTGGAGTGGCAATATTAATTTGTGCTGTTGCAACAGTGTTTCTCAAATACAACATATTGAGAATTGCAGCACTGGCATTTGCGATTGCGGCGCTGGCGGTTTCAATTGCAATGATCGTGATGCTTTGCTCATATCTGGGAATCGTGACAGAATCAACTCATCCTTATGCATTCTACTATTCAATTAGTGCAGCTTCATTTGTGATGCTGGGGGCAAGTTTATTTTCTGGCGCTGGGTCATGGTTTTTGGGATTTTTTGACAAAGAAGAAACAAAATAACAAAAAGGAGAAATTTTTCTCTTTTTTTTGTTTGGCAAAGTTGGCAAGATTGTGTTCGCTGAAAAAAGTGGACGCCAATTTGTTTGTATTTTTGGATTTTGCATTATATAATGTATTTATCAAAAATTTATTAAAAGGAGAAATCACATGGCAAAAAAAGCTAAAAAGAAAAGCGGAATGAAAGGCATTATCTTGTCAGTTCTTGCAATGGTTTTTGGAGTTTTGTTGTTTTGCTCAATGTTCATGCCAATGATTGCGATAAAGAACATTGATGATACAAAAACAAAAGTTTCAGCAACCAATGTTCTCACAGCAATGAGCTTTGATAATTTGACAGAAGCAGATAATGAAGAAGAAGCTGCTGCATATGGCTTGATTAAAGGTGAAGACACAGCTGCAAAAACAAAAGCGGCAGCACTTTTGAATTTGTTTGCATCAATTCTTGGCGGTCTTTTGGTTGTTGCAGCACTTTTGGCAATGGTTTTCAAATGGAATATTTTGAAAACATTGACCCTTGCTTTTGGCGCTCTTGGAACGCTTTGTGCAATTGGTGCGATAATAAGCATTTTTGTTCTTTTGGGAACAGAAATGGCAGGCATGAAATTCAGCGAAAGCGCCGGCATTCATGCAGCTTCATTTATCGCAATTATTTCTGGTGTCACAGCAACTGTTTGTGCTTGGCTCAAGAAATAAGACGCATGCGGCAAAAACACAACAAAAAAGAATGGCTTATGCCGTTCTTTTTTTATGCTTGTTTGTGGACAAAAAAATGTGGTTTTGATATATTTTATGTATGAAGGCTTTTTGTTTTGCAAACTCTCGCTTCAAAAAATATGTTTGGCAAGGTGTGTTCAATCTTGTTGTTTTGTTGGTTGCAGTGCTTATGAGTGTTGCACTTGTGCAAATTTCACGATATGTCCTTGATTTTGTCCTTCGTCCAACAACAAGTCCAGGGGACGGAATTGTTTCGCGAGCGTTAAGTGATGGAGTGCTTGGCGAGGTGGGAAGCGGAACGCTTTTGATGTGGCTTTCGGTGATATTTGGTTCAATTGTTGTGCTCAAAGCAATTTTGCAATATGCTGGCGGACGCGTTAGTCAAAACTACGGCAACAAGTTTGGAAATGATTTGAGATTGCTTGTGTTGTCAAAAATGTTTCGCTCGGGCGATTACTATTCAACTGGCGACATCTATACAATGCTGACAAACGATGTTTATCAAACAAAAGAATTGTTTCAAATGTTATTTCCCCAGTTGATAAGTTTTTTGTTTTATTCTTTGATTTCTCTTGTGATGATTTTTTTCACGAGTTGGAAGCTTGGAGTTTTTATGCTCGCGAGTTTGCCATTTGTTTGCGTTCTTCTCTTTTTGTATATGCGATCAACAAAACCATATTTTGCTCAGATTCGAAAAAGTGTGCGCAAACTCTCAACTCAAATCAGTTCAACAACTGGCAATATTTTGGAAATAAAAACAAATGCATACGAAAATCATGCGCTTAAAAAGTTGTGTGAAAAAAATCATGTTCATTTTGAAAACAAAAAGAAATGTATAACAAAATCCAATGTTTATCAATTCTATTTTTTGCTTCTTCGAGCGTTGTTTTATGGTGGAATGATTTTGTTTGCAGGCTTTCTTGCTGTTGCTGGTGAGATTACAATTGGAGGGTTTTCGGTTGCTGTGTCGTATGCGATCATTATGCTTGACAACATAAACAATTCTGCCATCAAGTTCTATCAAATTCAAGAAGCGCTTTGCTATGCCGAAAATATCAGAGTTTATGTTGAAAAGCGTGACAAAAAAGAAAATAACAAAACAACTCAAGAAATTGATGGAGATATAAAAATTATTGCGACAAAACTTTGTGGCGTGGGCGATGATGGAAACAATATCAACAACTTTAATTTTGTCATTAATCAGGGTGAAAAAGTTGGATTTTGGTTTAAAGATGGAAAAGGTTGTCATGAATTTTGCAACTTGCTGGTCAAAAAAACTGAGCCGCAATCGGGTGGGCTTGCAATCAATGGGGCAGATTATAGAGAAATAAATATTTCCTCAATTCGTGAAAACTTTTCGCTGTATACTCCAAACATTTATTTGTTTAAAAAATCAATCAAAGACAACATTGTTTTGTTTGAAAAAAACGATGAAGAAAAATATGAAAAAATCATGGATATTGTGGGACTAAAAAATATCGAGAAGGGCAAAACAGGTTTTGATGAGCGAGTTATTCGTGGGCAAATGGATTCATATCCAGTTCTTCAAAAACAAATGATAAACCTTGCTCGCACACTTTACAAAAATTCAAAAGTTGTTGTTTTGGAAAAACCAATGCAAGCACAAAAATCAGACGTTGTTGCTGATGTCATAAAAAAAATAAATAGACTTGATCAAAGAACTGTGATTGTTGTTTCGTCAGATGTTGAAATTATGAAATGTTGCAAAAAAATTTATGTTGTTGACGGCGGAGAAATCAAAAAGTGTTCAACTTTTGAAGAAATAAAACAATAATTTGGAGAAATATGACAAAAAAAGAAAAGAAGCTAAACATTTGGACATATGTCGGCAAAAAAAAGAAAATTGTTATTTTCACTTTTTTGCTTCTTCTTTTCGCTGTCCTTTTGGGCAGGCTTGTCACATATCTCAACACCTTTCTTGTGGACAACGCAATCATTCCTGAAAACTATTCACTTTTGTTTGGGGTTGGTGGTGCGCTGGTTGGACTCCTCGTTATTGAAGCTGTTTGTTTTTTTGTGCAAAACAAAATTTTTTGTGACATTGGTTATGAGGTTGCTCGCGACATGAGAGATGACTTGTTCAAAAAAATCTTGCAAGTGCCATATTCATATTATGAAACACATGATACTGCGGGGATTTTGGCTCGTGCATCAACTTATATTAATGATGTTGGTGATTTTGTTTCGAAAAACCTTGTTCCGTTCTTGATGAATATCCTCAAGTTTGTGACAGTCTTTATTTTTATGTTTGCGCTGAATGTGATTTTGGGTGCAATTATTTTTGGAGTTTTGTGCATTGTTCTTGCTGTGTTCTTTTTAATAAATAAATCGTCTTCATCAAAAAGCAAAGAGTATAAAAGATTAGAAATTGAACGAGATGCAAAAGTTATGGATGGCATTTTTGGACTTGATGCAATAACGGGTGGCTCTGGCGAAGAACAAATGCTTGATGAGTTTTCAAGAGTTCAAACAAAAGCGCTTGAAAAATGGAATAAGTTTAGCAAATATAACGAATTGTTTTTACCCCTCATTGAAGGCATATGGTTTTTGGGAATTGTTGCGGTATATGTTTTTGCGTTCTTAAAAATGGGAAGTGTTGGTTTTGAGCTTGGTGCGGTTATATCATTCATTGGATATATCACGCAAACAAATGAGCCAATCAAACAAACCGCTCTCAACTATCAGTTTTTTGTTAATATTCAAACTGCCATAAATCGTATTTTTGACATTCTTCGAATCGACACAACTGCCTTTTCTGTTCGCGACCAACTTCTTGAAAATGCCACACCAAAACTTGAAGTTAAGAATTTATGTTTCAAACACCCATACAAACCTGTTTCAATTCAAGATTTGTCGTTTGAAATTGAATGCGGAGAAAAAATTGCGATAATTGGCGAAAGTGGGGTTGGCAAAACAACGCTTGCTTGTCTTCTTGCCCGCATATATGCTCCAGATTCTGGCGAAATCCTGCTCGGCGGGAAAAATATTGCAAAAATCAAAAAAGGCGAATTTGAACGCGTTGTGTCGCTTGTGCGTGATGAGCCCGCTCTGTTTCGTGGAAGCATACGGGAAAATTTGTCTTTTGGTGAAGAATTTTCCGACCAACAAATTAATGACGTTTTGAAAAAACTTGGCCTTTTTGAAAAGGTTGTCAATTTAAAGTTTGGACTTGACCAAAAAATAAACGACAAAACAACATTTTTTTCGCAAAGTGAAAAGCAACTTTTAGCACTTGCCCGTGTGATTTTGAGGAACCCAAAGATTATCATATTTGACAGCGCATTCAATTCAATGAGCACTCGCCAAAAGAAAAAAGTGTTCAAAATCATTCAAGAATTTGCCAAAGACAAAACTTGCGTGTTTTTCTCTGATCCGGGAGCAGAGTTGCCATTTGAGTGCAAAGAAATAAAAATGAAAGGATGAGATTTTCTCATCCTTGTTTTTGTTGTGTGAGCGATTATTCTTTGTTGTTTTGTTCGCATTCTCTTTCAAAGTTGGTTTTGAGCAATTCTTCGTCAACATCTTCGCCAAGAGCATACAGGTATAGTGCGGTTTGGTCTGCGCCATTGTTGATTGCGAACATAATTTCGCCCGGAACTTGTGTGGTTTTTAATTGTTTTTTTGTTGCACTTGCACGGCATTCGTCAGAAGGACCTTCAAAGTTGAAATCGAACTGTGCAAGTCTGTTTGACAAGGTTATCTCGCCCATGTTTTTCCCGACATAGTCGTAGTGAAGGTAATTTTGGTTTTTGAATACTCCCAAAGTTTTTGAATTGATTTTGTTCATAAGTGGTTTTTGGCGTCTTGCCAAAAGTTTGTTTCCAAATTCAACACAGTTTTTTATTGAACGGTCAAGTTGTTCCCAAACGTCGTTGAAATTTGGATTGACAAGTTCTTCGAGAACAATGCCAAAATGCAAAACTTTTGAGTAGTCGAAAAAGGCAGATATAATTGCATTTCTCATGTCGAGTGGGGATTGAAAATCGTCTTTATATTTTGCGAGTTCTCTCAACATTTTTCTTTCGAACAATTTAATCAAATCAATTTGAACCTCGTTAACAACAAGCATATTTTGTTCACAATGTTCAGGTTTGGATGCTTTTGTTATGTTTGAAATCTTTTTTAATGTGTCAGCGAGTTTTTCTTCATTTAGGCCTAACTTTTTTGCAAGTGGCGAAATTGTGTTTGTGAAATAACCTTCAAACAAACTTTCGCCCAAAATTGCATAAAGTTGAGCGACAAGCATTGTTTGAGAAGGGTATGAACCATACATGTCAACAAGTCCATCAGGGCAAGCATAGGACAAGACTATTCTTGAAATAAGCTCGGTCGTTCCTTCCGAGACGCCAACAAAGCCATCGTTTGGAGAGGCTGCTTGGTCAAAGTAAAAATTTTTTCCGAGTTGTCCGAGTTCAAACTTTTTCATGTCGCGATGATTTTTTACTTTTTCATCAAGTTTTCTTGGTGTCACATATTCGCTAAATTCTTGCCAAAACTTTCTAAATCCCGAATAGATTTCAATGCGTGTGGGAATTGATGTTCTTGTGTCGGCGAATAAATAGCTGTTTCTTTTATACCAGCGAACGAGTGCATTTTCTTCTTGTTGAGTCAAATCTTCTGTTGCATTTGCAAAATCGCGGTGTTGAAGATAGACGCTGTCGTAAATTGCGGGTGCTGTTTGTTTTTTGAAATTTTCACAATTGTGGACTGTTTGTCTATGTGATGAGAGCGCGTGGGTTAATTCATGTATAAAATCTGCGGCGCTATTTTTTGTGCGAAGCATCAACATTCTTGTTGTACTGCAAAACATTCCCACTGCCTTGCTTCGTGCCAAGTAGTCATCTGCGTTGGGTTGAATTGTGAGATGTTGTAGTGCCGACAAGAGTTGCTCATACGATTTATATTCGTAAATTTTGTGGTCGTCAATAAAGCGTAAATAATTGCGCAACTGATTTTCGCAATTTTTGCTGATTGTTGTTTTTTGTTTTAGTGTTGCCAAAAACTTTTTTTCAAATTCGGTTTTATTCATACTTTTACTTTATCATAGTTTTTCGGGGTTTTCAAGAGTAAGTTTTGGCAGGATTAAACAACTTTTTTTTGCAAAAACCCTTTTATTTTATATATTACTATGGTATAATTATATATCTTATAGACAAAACAAAAGGATTTTATTTATGGAAGAAGAAAAAGACTTAAAGCATTCGGCTCACTATGGCGCGGGCGACATTCAAGTTCTTGAAGGTCTTGACCCGGTCAGAAAGCGTCCAGGCATGTATATTGGCTCAACTGACGAGCGTGGGCTTCATCACCTCATAATCGAAGTTGTAGACAACTCAATCGACGAAGCGCTTGCTGGATACTGCACAGAGATTACGGTGACATTCAATGAAGACGGAAGTTGCACGGTTTTGGATAATGGTCGTGGAATTCCAACAGGAATGCACCCAACAGAACACAAGAGTTGCGTTGAAGTTGTTCTCACAAAACTTCATGCTGGTGGAAAATTTGGCGGCGAGGGCTACAAGATTTCAGGCGGACTCCACGGGGTTGGTCTTTCTTGCGTTAACGCGCTTTCAAGTTGGCTCAAGGTTGATGTTTTCCAAAACGGAATACACTACTATCAAGAATTCAAACGCGGAATTCCTCAATTTGAACTCAAACAACTCGAAAAAACAGACTATCGTGGCACAATGGTCACATTTATGCCTGATGACGAAATTTTTGAGACACTCAACTTCAACTACGAAACAATGAGAGCAAGATTTAGAGAAATTGCGTTTCTCAACAAAGGTCTTGTTATCAAACTTGAAGACAAGCGTCCAGGTCAAGAAAAAGCCGAAATTTTTGAGTTTAAGGGCGGAATTGTTGAGTTTGTTGATTATCTCAACAAAAACAAAGAAACGTTGTTTCCAGAACCAATTTACCTTCATAAAGAGTTCCGTGACAGCGAGGTTGAAATTTGTTTCCAATACAACGATGGTTATAGCGAAATGATTCATGCCTATGCCAACAACATCAACACCGAAGAAGGTGGAACACATCTAACTGGTTTCAAAGATTCCATAACAAAGGTCATCAATGATTATGCTCAAAGCAACAAACTCATAAAAGAAAATGAAAAGCTTTCGGGTGACGATGTTCGTGAAGGTATAACCGCAATCATCAGCGTCAAACTCATGAACCCTCAATTTGAAGGTCAAACAAAGACAAAACTTGGCAACTCGGAAATGAGAACAATCGTTTCAAAGGTTATGCAAGAAGAGTTTGGTGCATATCTTGAGGAGCACCCAAAAGAAGCAAAAGATTTGGTTATCAAGTGTGTTTCGGCACAGCGCGCAAGAGAAGCTGCAAGAAGTGCGCGTGACCTCACGAGAAGAAAGACAATTCTTGAGAGCACGACGCTTCCCGGAAAACTTGCGGACTGCTCTGAAAAGAATCCAAAATTCTGTGAAATCTATTTGGTTGAGGGAGATTCCGCTGGTGGAAGTGCAAAGCAGGGAAGAGACAGACGCTTCCAGGCAATTTTGCCACTTCGCGGAAAAATTTTGAATGTCGAAAAAACACGTCTTCCAAAAGTGCTTGAAAATAATGAAATCAAGAGCATGATAACTGCGTTCGGAACTGGAATTTCAAACGAGTTTAATATGGAAAAACTTCGCTATAACAAAATCATATCCATGACCGATGCCGATGTTGATGGTTCTCATATTCGACTTTTGCTTTTGACATTCCTCTTCAGATATATGCGTCCGCTCATCGAAGAGGGTCACGTATATGCTGCAATGCCACCTCTATACAAAGTTAGTCGCGGAAAAGAAGATAAATATTTCTATTCAGACAAAGAACTTGCCGAAGATTTGGAGGAGTTTGGCAGAAAAGGTGTGACAATTCAACGTTATAAAGGTCTTGGTGAAATGAATCCAGAGCAACTTTGGGAAACAACCATGAACCCAGAAAATCGAATTCTCCAACAAATAACAATGGAGGACGCGATTGAAGCGGACAGACTTTTCACACTCCTCATGGGAGAGGACCCAGAACTTCGTCGTGAATTTATTGAACAAAACGCAAAACTTGTCGAAGATTTGGATATTTAATAAAAAATAAAGAAAAAGGCGAAAAAAGATGAAAGAAGATAAAAAACAAGAATTAGAAAAACTTTTTGAGAATGAAAGAATCCAAAAAGTTGAAATTGACGGAGAACTCAAAAAATCGTTTATTTCCTATGCCATGGCTGTCAACGTTTCGCGTGCTATTCCTGATGTCCGTGACGGACTCAAACCTGTTCACAGAAGAATTTTGTTCTCAATGGGCGAACTTAATTTATTTAACGACAAACCTTTCAAGAAATCAGCGCGTATCGTTGGTGAAGTTATGGGTAAATATCACCCACATGGCGACAGTTCGGTTTATGACGCACTCGTCAGACTTGCTCAAGACTTCTCAATCCGTTGCCCTTTGGTTGACGGACACGGAAACTTTGGTTCTGTTGACGGAGATCCGCCAGCGGCACAGCGTTATACCGAGGCAAGACTTTCAAAAATCGCAGCAGAAATGCTTCGTGACATAGACAAACAAACTGTTGATTTCTATCCAAACTTTGACGACACGCTTATGCAACCAGTTGTTTTGCCTTCTCGTTTTCCAAACCTTTTGGTTAACGGTGCGGACGGAATTGCTGTTGGAATGGCAACAAACATTCCGCCACATAATCTTGGCGAAGTTATATCTGGCGTTGAAGCTCTCATTGACAACCCAGATATCGAAATTGATGACCTCATCAGAATTATCCCAGCTCCTGATTTCCCAACAGGCGGCATAATCATGGGAAGAACGGCAATCAAACACGCATACAAAACTGGACGTGGTGGAATTGTTGTTCGCGGAAAAGCGGAGATTGAAGAAACAGAAACTGGAAGACACAGAATTGTCATCACAGAGCTCCCATATCAAGTCAACAAGGCAAAACTTATTGTCCAAATGGCTGACATGGTTAAGAACAAAAAGCTTGAAGGAATTTCTGACATCAAAGAAGAGAGTGACCGTCAAGGAATGAGAATTGTTGTTGATGTCAAGAAAGATGCGAATGCGCAAGTTGTTCTCAACTCTCTCTACAAGCACACTCAACTCCAAATTTCTGACGGAATAATCATGCTTGCTTTGGTTGACGGAACTCCAAGAATTCTAAATCTCAAAGAAATGCTCTATTATTACCTTGAACATCAAAAGAGTGTTGTCACAAGAAAAACACAATTTGACCTAACTCGCGCGGAAGAGCGTGAGCATATCGTCAAAGGTTTGGTTATTGCTCTAGCAAACATTGACGAAGTTATCCGCGTTATCAAACAAGCAAACGAGCGTCAAGACGCGTTGCAAGAATTGATGTCCCGTTTTGAACTTTCAGAAAAACAAGCGAACGCAATTCTTGAAATGAAACTTTCTCGTCTTACTGCTCTTGAAGTTCACAAACTCAATGACGAACTTGCTGAACTAAGCAACCGCATTATTGACCTAAAAGACATTTTGGCGAAACCAGAAAGAGTTTTGGCAATCATAAAAGAAGATTTGGAAGCAATCAAAGCACAATATGACAGCCCTCGCAAAACCGAAATCAGTCTTGATATGGGTGGAATTGACATTGAGGACCTCATTGAGCGCGAAGACGTCATAATTTCAATGACACATGGCGGTTATATCAAGAGAATGTCAACCAGTGAGTATAGGACTCAACGCCGCGGAGGGGTTGGAATTTCGGCCCACAAGACAAAAGAAGAAGACTTTGTTGAAAACATCTTCGTTTCAAACACTCATGACGATTTGTTGTTCTTCACAAGTCGTGGCAAGGTTTATTGTATAAAGGCATACGAAGTGCCAGAAGCACAACGTCAAGCAAAAGGAAGAGCAATCATTAATCTTCTTCAACTTGACGCAGACGAAAAAGTCACAGCAATCATTCGCCGTCGCGACGAAGACAAAGACGGATGCTTGGTTATGGCAACTCGTCTTGGGCTTATCAAAAAGACCGAACTCAAAGAGTTTGAGAGCATCAGAAAAGTTGGAAAGATTGCAATCAGACTTGTTGAAGGCGACGAACTTATTGGCGTTGGCATGACGGGTGGCAACAACGACATTTTGATTGCAACTCATGACGGAAAATGCATCAGATTTAATGAAAGTGACGTTCGTGTTATGGGTCGTGACACACAAGGTGTTCGAAGCATAAAACTTGCAAAAGACGATTATGTTGTTGATATGGCAGTAATCACCGAAGGAAATCAAATCATAACAATTTCTGAAAATGGTTATGGCAAACGTTCAGATGAGAGCGAATACAGAACTCAAACAAGAGGTGGAAAAGGTGTCAAGGCGGGCAATTTCTCTGCAAAAACAGGAAAACTTGTCAACCTCAAACAAATCGGCGAAAATCAAGATATCATGCTCATTGCAGACAGTGGCATCATAATCAGACTCAAAGCCGAAGACATAAGCCTTATTGGCCGTGACACGCAAGGTGTCAAAATCATGCGTCTCAAAGACGGTGCAAAAATTGTTTGCGTTTCTGTTGCAGAACATGAAGAAGAGGAAGAATCTCCAGCAGAAGATGTTGAAAACACTCTCACAGAAGAGCAAATTGAATACGCAGAACAAGAAACAGAAGAATAAAAAAGTGTTCTTTTTCGAGTTGCGAAAAAGAATCAAAAAGCGTGGAGGGTTGCGATTCCCTCCACACCACCCGAAACGCCCCTTGGCGGAGCGGGGCAAGAGGTCAACAAAAAACAATAGACAAAAGGGTTTTGTGAAATTTTGGCACAAAACCTTTTCTTTTGTCTTTTTGTTTTTTGTGTTGCATGAAACGAAAAATTTGTCAAGAGTGAAATGCATTTGAGTGCATTCGCACTCAAACTCTTGACAAACCTTTCTGCTTCATGCAGGTTGGCAAATAAGAAGAGTTAAGGCAAAGAATGCTTAACTCTTGAAAAGTTGTAAAAGAAATCTCATTAAAACCTTACAATACTAAAAATCGCACTATTTTGCGGGTGTCGAATATCCGACATTATTTACTCTGAAAATTAATTCTTCTCTTGCGTTTTTTTGTTTTGTAGGATTTGGTCGATTGTTATCCAGCCAAGCAGGACAAGGGCGGTGAAGGCGGTTATTGCTGAAAGAATTAGGCAAGATTTTTTTGTTATTGTTGTCACATAGAAGAAGTCGGGCATGATTAGTAGGGCGACGACTGTGAAAACGATTGAAAGAGCAACGATGCCAATTCGTAGTTTGTTGAGCGGGAAACAGATTTTGCAGAGGTTCATGAAACCAACAACTGTGATTGTGAGGGTTGCGAGAGTGTTGAATTCGTTGTATTCAAGTTGTCCGCATTTGTTGAGAACGAGAACTGCGCCAACACCCACAAGAAGGACAGCAGCATATGGTATGCTCATTTTGAGGACATTTTTGAGGAACCCGCCTTTGATTTGGTCGCTGTTTGGTTGCAATGACAAGAAGAATGACGGAATGCCGATGACAAATGCTTCAAGCAAAAAGACTTGTGCGGGGGCAAATGGATAGAGTGAGAACGAGCAAAGAGTGATGAGAGAAAGGACAACGGTAAACAATGTTTTCATGAGGAAAAGACTTGAACTTTTTTGAACGTTGTTGATGACTTGTCTTCCTTCTGCGACAACGCTTGGAAGAGATGAGAACTTTGAATTCATGAGAACAAGGTTTGAAATGCTTCGAGCAACTTCGCTTCCGTCAGCCATTGCGATTGAGCAGTCGGCTTCTTTCAAAGCAAGGGTGTCGTTGACGCCATCTCCCGTCATTGCAACGACTTTGCCTTTTTGTTTGAGCGATTTTATGATTGCGTGTTTTTGCTCGGGCGAAACACGTCCAAAAACTGTGAATTTGTCAGCAATTTCACAAACTTCTTCAATGCTCATTTTTTCGAGCGAAACATATTTATCTGCGTCTTCAACGCCAACCTTTTTGGCAATGCTTGCAACAGTTTGTGGGTTGTCGCCAGAAATAATCTTGATTTCAACGCCATTGTCTTTGAACCATTTTATTGTTTCTGGGGCATCAGAGCGAATGTGGTCTTCGATAACGACAAGTGCAACAGGGGAGAACTCCAAGTTTTTTTCTTCGGTGATTTCTTCGCTGTTTTTTGCAAGCACAAGCACACGATAACCATCAGCAGAATATTTTGCGATTTGTTTTGCCAGTTTTTCGTCTTTTTTTGTGTTTATGTATTCATAGGCACCGAGAGCAAATGTGCCAAGCCCAGAAAAACAAGTGATTGTTTGTTTTCTCTCTGACGAAAAGGCGAGATTAAACAAAGGTGTTTTGGCGTTTTCTGTTCCGTAATATTTTTTGAGGGCAAGAGATGTTGCGTTCTCTGTTGGTTGAGCGCAGTTGATTGATTTGATTATCTCGTCAACATTTAAGTCGCTTTCTTCAAGTTTTACGACTTCGCGAACTTGCATCGTTCCGTCCGTGATTGTTCCAGTTTTGTCAAGACAAAGCACATTTGTGCGGGCAAGCATTTCGATTGAATAGAGGTCTTGAACAAGTGTTTTCTTTTTGGAAAGCTTGATGACGCCAACAGCAAGGGCGACTGTGACAAGCAAAAACATTCCCGCTGGGATCATCCCGACAAGTGAACCGCAAGTTTTTTCAACAGCGGTTGCAATGTTTGTGTCTTGACCATAGAAGTTGTTAAGAAACATCAGAATTCCAACAGGAATAATGAAATAACCAATGATTTTGATAAGTTTGTTCAAGTCCTTAAAAAGGTTTGATTTTGGTTTTGCAACACCTTTTGCGGCCTTTGCAACGCTTGATATATAATTTCCCTCGCCAACTGCCATCACGCGGCAAACACATTTTCCGCTTGTTAAAAAACTTCCTGCAAGCAACTTGTCGCCAAGTTTTTTCTTGACCGAAACGCTTTCGCCTGTGAGGAGTGATTCGTTGACATCAACAACTCCGTCCAAAATCTCACAGTCAGCAGGAATTTGATTTCCGTTTTCCAAAACTATGATATCGTCAAGAACAATGTCGTTTGAAGATATTTCAATTTCTTCTCCGCCTCTCACCGCTGTGATTTTTGGGGCAACAACAAGTTGAAGCTTTGCAACAGTCTTTTTTGCTTTGCATTCTTGGATTATGGCAATGAGAGTGTTGGCAACAATAATGATTGCAAAGAGCAGGTTGTTGTATGAGCCAACCGCAACCAGTGCAACAAAAATTGCAAGCCAAAGAAAGTTGAAGAATGTGAAGACATTTTCGCAAATGATTCGTGTGTAGGACTTGCCCGAAGATTTTTTTGTGAGATTTGTGAGTTTTTGACTTTGACGAAGTGATACTTGACTCTCACTCAATCCTCGCGACATATCAACTTCAAATCTTTCCACTGGTGCTTGATTTTTCTTTTTCATATTTGTATTAACTTTCCTCTAAAACTATATTGTATACTATAAAAACACAAAAGTAAAGCAGTGAACTGCACTCAACGTTTGAAATATTTTTTGATGAAACAATAGTTTGCGCCTCCCAACGTTTCACAAAAACACAAACTTTGGCTGCAAACAATTAGCAAATAATTTAATTTGTTTATAAAAAATAATAAGTTGCGTCAAACCCTTTTGACAAAAGGGATACAAATTAATTATATTTTTAATAAAATAATATTTTTTTAATTTTCAAAATAATTATTTAATTTATTTTTTAATTATTTTTGATTATTTTTATGACAAACCGAGTTTGATTTTGTTTGAATCAAAAAAAGAGTTGCGCGTGCAACTCTAATTTTTGTTGATTGATTTATGCTTTTAACTTTGCAATCATTTTTTTGATTGTTTCAAGCGTTTGTTTATCTTGGATTCTGTCAACAAGTGAAATCAAAATTTCAAGTTTAGCATTCTTTTTTTGGAGCTCCTCCAAGTTCTCTCCCGCGGGTGACATACACTTTCCGCAATCAGAACAAAAATTCACTGGCTCCTTATAGATTTTTCCACATGTTGGACAAGTGAATGTTTGATTGAAAAACGTTCTTTTTCTTTCCATCATGTCCTCCCCAATATATTGCTGTTTGTTAATTTTTGGTCGATTTTCTTTTTCAAAATATCGCCCAAAATTTTGTTTGCATACCACGCGTTATACGCTTCAATTTTCAACACTGATTCAATGTCTGGCACAAAATCACCCACTCTGACTTGAATGTTATGAGGCTCTTCCATTGAAAGCATAAAAACATCGTTGTCACGAGGCGCTTCAGTTGGTTTTTTCCCATGAGGAGTTCTGAGATATTTGGCTTGAGGCGAAACATAAAATGTGTCCGAACCAAAATTGCCGACTGCATTCGCGTTTGTGACAAATCTCACATCAGAATTTAACATTCCATTGCTTTTCTCTGATGCCTTTATGCTGCCTTGAATTGTATACGCCTTATCCGTGTTGTTTGTCTGAAGTCCAATTGTTCCATAAACCATGGTGCCATCGTTCTTCTCACGTGCAAAATTAACTTTGAGACTCGCACCCTCATTAATATAGTGAAGCTTGTTTTTGTCGTCTCCATCTTTTTCAAGTTTGCATTGAACTCTTTCATACACCTCTTTCAAAATGTTGCGTCCAATGCTACGATAGATGTCGTGTTCCTCTGCACCTCTCATCAAATAGACTTCCGCACCCGTTGAAAGAGCAAACTTAACATCTCTTTCAAGTCTAGCCATTCTTTTGTTAAGTCCATAATAGAGAACAATGTTCCCTTTCCCATCGTCAACTCTTGCCGATCCATCTTCGTTTTCAACGAATTTTGCATCTCGAAAATTTTTCATTTTCCACTCTGTTCCCAACAGGTCACCAGCAAAAATTGCAACAGTTTTAATATCCTTGTTGTCAGTTTTCAACTTTTCTTGAAACACTTTTCTGTTGTCAAGCATTTGTGGATTTCCCATATCATAGTAGTGTGCTGACGAAAAGAAAACAAGTTTCAAATATTTATATTCTTTGTCAAGGACAATTTCCTCACCGCTTATTTGTTTTGTTTTTTTATCAAGAAGCTGTTCAACATAATCTGATTTGTTCGCAAAAACAAATTTCTCAACTTCTTCCATTGTTGCATAGTTAACAAGTTGCTTTTGCCATCTTTTGTAATCTGCTGGAAGCAAATTTTCTTTGCACCAATATTCAAGAAGCGTTTCACTCTTTTTTGGATTGTAAAAATTTGTTGCTTGAATGTTTGTCATATCTCCCTCCTATATGCCTTCAACCAAAGTTGGATAATCTTTCACGACTGATTGATTATTGTTCAAATACTTGTCTTCAAGTTCTTCTCTGATTTCATGAGGTTCACGATATAAAGAATTTTCAAGATAATGCTTTGCAAAAACCGTATAAACATTCTTGTTTTTTTCAAGGATTGGGAAACGGGAAACATGCAAAATGTATGGAAATTCAGTGTCTTTGTTTGTTTTATACCTTGGATTTGCAACCCAACAAAGTTCTGTTGCATATGCGTTTGTCCCAGCCGATTTCATATTGGCTCTTGCTGAAAAATCGTTCATGCCCTGCATTGGAGGCTCGCAAATTGTGTATAACGTTTTTGTTTTGTCAGCAATGTTTTTTCCATTTTCATCATAAACTGACGTGCTGATTGTTGTTGGAACATATCCATCAATATGAAGGTGTCCAAAATATGCCAAATCAACCATGCTTGGGTCAAGTCCAGCCGCAATCATTGCATTGCGCATTTTCCCACGTTCTGCTTCACAAGCAACTGCTGGATCCATGGTTTTGCTTGAGCCGTGAGTGGCAAAAATGTTTGCTTGCACTTGGTCTTTGCCAAAATCAGAAAACACTTTGAGCAAAACATTATAAGGCGCACAAGGAATATTGGTCAATCTGCAGAAATCTTTCACCATTGAAATGTTTGCATCTTTTGTTCTATCGTTTGTCATTCCATCATGATTGCCATATATGGCAAACAAAATTTTGTTCATATCAAGACAGTTGTTGAATTCTTTCAAGTTTAAAAGGTAATCAAATTGTTTGCTTGGATTAAGCCTTGACAAAAGCGGATTTGTTTTTCCAGCAAGATTTGCATTGTCGAACATATCTCCGCCAAAAAAAGTTCGTGCAATTTTGCAATTATAAATGAAATCAAGAACCATTTTAAAACGATCTGCTTCAAATCCTTCTCCCCCAACATGAGAGTCAAACAAAGGCACAATCAAGAGTTTGTCTTCTTCCCAAAACATTGACATGTTTTTGAGAGTTTCGGGATCGTATGCCCCTGAATCTCCAACAAATTGATTGTGTTCGGTGCGCATGACCTCCTTTGTGTCATCAGTCACAATCCCATTTTTGTATGTTGAGACGACCGCACCCGCAAAAAGTGATCTTAAATCTGTCATGTTCACCTGCCTAATATTATTATATATATCAGTATATTATCATAAATACACATTGGTGTCAATATCAAAGATGCAAAAAGTCGTTTTTTGGTCAAGTTGAACAAAAATCAAAATTTGTCGAAATACAAAAATAAAAAAACACCCAACACGAGTGTTTTTTTTATGTTTGTGTTATTATTTTATAACTTTGATACCAAGTTCACGAAGTGTTTTTTCATCAATTTCTGACGGTGCATTCATGAGAAGGTCTCTTCCGTTTTTATTCATTGGGAAAGCAATAACATCACGTATAAATTCTTGTTTCATGATTGGCATGAGCATTCTGTCAAACCCAAGTGCGCCTCCGGCGTGTGGTGGAGCCCCATAACTAAAAGCATTAAACAATGCTGGAAATTTGTTTTCAACAACAGAGCGGTCATAACCCGCGATTTCAAATGCTTTGACCATGAGCTCTGGATCGTGGTTTCTCACTGCACCAGAGGAAAGCTCCACGCCATTGCAGACATATCCGTTGCAAACAAGGTCATATTGATATGCGACAATGTCAAATGGATTTTTGTGAAGAAGTGCATCAAGTCCGCCTTGTGGAAGTGAGAAAGGATTGTGTGAGAAATCAACCGCACCCGTTTCTTCATTTTTTTCATAGAATGGGAAGTCAACAATCCAGCAGAAAATAACTTTGTTTTTGTCAACAAGTCCAAGGTTTTCGCCAAGGAATGTGCGAAGAACATTTGCAAGTTTTTGAACTTTTCCGTTTTCGTCTGCAACCATAACAAGGCTTTCTCCATGTTTGAGTCCAACTTTCTCAATGAGTTCTTGTTGTTTTTCAGGGCTCAAAACTTTTGCCAATGAACCAACAAGACCTTCATCTCCCAGTTTTATCCAAACTGAACCCTTGCCTTCATTTTTTACAATTTCTGTCGTGATTTCGTCATAAAATTTTCTCGATTTTGAAGAACAATCTGCTTTGACACCTTTAATCATTTTGCCGTTGAAAGGTGTGAACTCAACATCTTTGAAAAATTCCGTTAGGTCGCAAACAGTCAAAGGATTTCTTAGGTCTGGTTTGTCGGAACAATAGGTTTCCATTGCATCTTTATATTTGATGCGAACAAATGGTGCTTTGTCTATGTCAAAATCTGTAAATTCGCGATAAATTGAATATGCAACGTCTTCAACAACTGCAAAAACGTCTTCTTGTGTTGCAAAACTCATTTCAAAGTCAATTTGGTAAAATTCTCCTGGTGTTCTGTCTGCTCTTGCCGCTTCATTTCGAAAACATGGTGCAATTTGGAAATATTTATCAAATCCACTCACCATAAGCAGTTGCTTGAATTGTTGTGGTGCTTGTGGCAAAGCATAGAACTCGCCTGGTGCCAAAATTGTTGGAACAATATAATCTCTTGCCCCCTCTGGCGAAGAAGATGTGAGAATTGGTGTTTGAACCTCAACAAATCCCATATCCGACATTTTGTTTCGAACAAATCTCAAAATTTCAGCACGCTTGACTATTCTGTCGTGAAGTGCTCTGTTTCTGAGGTCCAAATAACGATATTTGAGACGAAGCTCTTCTTTTGTGTTTGGAGCATCGTCAATTTCAAAAGGAAGAACAGGATTGCATTTGCCCAAAACCCGGATTTCTTTGCAATCAATTTCAATATCTCCTGTTTCCATTTTTGGATTTTTGCTTTCACGTTCAATCACAGTTCCAAGAACAGAAATAACAGTCTCCTTGTTTATGCCTTCAAGCATTTTGTCATCGCGAACAAGCACTTGTGTGATGCCATAGTGGTCGCGAAGTGTCAAAAATGTTATTCCGCCAAGTTTTCTTATTGTGTCAACCCAACCAGCAAGTCTAACCACTTCTCCTGCGTTCTCAATTCTGAGTTCTGCGCAAGTTTTGTTTCTATAAATATTTTCTTTTATCATCTTTTGCCTCTCATATAAGTTTGAAATCATTTTATCACGAAATGTTTTGCATTACAATCATTTTTTTGTTATTTGCAATCAAACCATGATTTTCCCATTGACACTTCAACTGGAAGTGGAACAGAAAGTGACACAACATTTTCCATTTCATTGTGGAGAATTTTTTCAATCACATCTTCTTCGCCTGGGAACACATCAACAATAAGTTCGTCGTGAATTTGCAAAATTAATTTGCTTTTGAGATTCATGTTTTTGATTGCGTTTGCAACATTAATCATCGCAATTTTGATTATGTCTGATGCGCTGCCTTGAAGCGGCATATTCATTGCAATTCGCTCACCAAACAAACGTTGAGCAAAGTTTGAACTATTGATTTCTTCAATTCGGCGAACTCTTCCAAAAATTGTTTTCACTTTGCCTTCAGATTTTGCCATTGCGACATTTGAATCCATATATTGTTTTACTTTTGGATAGATTTCAAAATACTTCTCAATATATTCTTTTGCTTGTTTTCGACTGAGTCCTGTGTTTTGAGAAAGCCCGTAATCCGATATTCCATAAACAACACCAAAGTTGACTGCCTTTGCATCTCTTCTTTGTGCCGCCGTCACTTCGTCAAAAGGAATATCAAAAATTATGCTCGCAGTCGTTCGGTGAATGTCTTGATTGTTTTTGAACGCACCAATGAGTTTCTCATCGCCACTGAGTGAAGCCAGCAGACGAAGTTCAATTTGATTATAGTCAGCCGACATAATCAAACCGCCGTCAAACTTTGAAACAAACAATTTTCGAAGGTTTTTGCCTTCTTCGTCTCGAATTGGAATGTTTTGCAAATTTGGTTCGCTTGACGAAAGGCGTCCAGTTGAAGTCAAGGTTTGGTTAAACACTGTGTGAATAACACCATTTGAACCCGCATATTGATTTTTCCATGCTTCGACATAGGTGCTGAAAAGTTTTTGAATCTTGCGATAACGCAAAATCAATTCAATGATTTCGTGTTGTCCAACAAGTTCATTCAACACGTCAACACTTGTTGATTTTTTCTTGTTGTTCTTAACAAACAAGCCTAGTTCATCAAACAAAACGACAGCGAGTTGTTTTGGAGAGTTTAGATTGAAATCGTGTCCAACAATATCTTTTACTTGTTGCTCCAATGTTTCAAGTTCTTTTTTGTATTGCACAGACAAATCTGCAAGTTGATTTAGGTCAATCTTAAATCCTTCTTTTTCCATGCCGAACAAAACTTCAATCAGCGGCATTTCAATATCGTCATAAAGTTTTTGCAAGTCAAGGTTTTTCAAACTCTCTTCAAGTCTTTTTTGTTCAGCAAAATATTGTTCTGGAAAAAGAGCCGCATTATATAATTTCAAACCTTGTGCTTCCAAGTATTTTGCAACACTCAAATCGTAATATGGCTTCTTAATTTCAATTCCATATCTTTCCAGAAAGTGCATAACTTTTTTTGTATCGTAAAAAACTTTTTGAATTTTGTCACTTTCAAAAATGTCTTTGAGCGACTTCATCCACTCATCAAACATTCCCCCGTCAGAGAATAAATTGAATTCTTGCTCAATCTCATATCTGACATTCGGCGTAAAAGCAAACTCCACTTTGTCTGAAGCAGAAAACGCGAATCTTTTTTCTTCTTGTGCGATTTTGCGAACTCTGTCCAACATGGATAAATCAGTGAGTTTTTTCGTCTCAACATCAATTTGATTTTCATAAGGTTTTGGTTCAAAAACCTCAGCAAACAACTCTTTTCTTTTGAGAAATGACCGAAAATCATATTCCTCAAAGAAACCAAACACATCTTGTCCAAATGGATATCTAAACCCCATTTTGTCAACATCAAAATCAATGTCACAATTCGTGTCAATGGTTGCAAGTTTTTGTGAAAGATAGGCACTATCTCTGCCCGCGATTAACTTATTTTTTACTTTGACCTCAATTTCGTCCAAATGTTCATAAACTCCGTCAAGAGTTTCAAACCTTTGCAAAAGCGAATTTGCACTCTTTTCTCCAATTCCTGCAACTCCAGGAATGTTGTCAGAAGTTTCCCCACAAAGTGCCTTAAAATCAATCACTTGTTTAGGCGTCCAACCAAATTTGAGTTTTAGGTTCTCGGTGTCAATCTTGTCAACTTCACTTATCCCTTTCCTTGTCAACCAAACTTCTGTTGACGAGTCTATCAACTGCAAAACATCTTTGTCGCCCGACAAAATTATTGTTGGAATATCTGTTGATTTTGCAACGCGGCCAATGATGTCGTCCGCCTCAATGCCAGACTTTTCAAGATATGTTATTCCCATGTATGAGAGCATTCTTTTTGCAAGACCAAATTGCTCAACGAGTTCGTCAGGAGTTTTCTTTCTTGTTCCTTTGTAGTCAGCGTAAAGCGTATGCCTGAAATTCTTTTTGCCCCAGTCAAACGCAACACAAATCTTTGTTGGTTTTGTTTCTGTTATGACCTTGATTAACATATTTGCAAAACCATAGACCGCGTTTGAAAATTCGCCATTTCTGTTTGTGAGAAGTGGCAAAGCATAGAACGCACGATTGAGCAAACTATTTCCGTCAACAACAATCAATTTTTCTTCCATGATTTGATTATAAACAAAAAAGTATATTTTTACAAACAAAAAAGGATCAAAAAAATGATCCTTAACTATTCTTTCTTCTCAAAATATCTCCTGCTTTGAGTGGCAAATCAGTTGCAATCAAAAGTTTTTGTTGAATACGTTTTGCACAATCAACTTCAAGTTTTTCTTCGTCCCAAATTTTTGTGACAACAAATTTTTTGTTAAACGTGTCGCTTGGCGATAGGACTTCAAGTTCGTCCCCAACTTTGAATTGATTTCTCATTTCAACCAAAACATTCCCGCCATTCGCGTCTTCCAACACAACAGCAACAAATTCATGCGTTTGAACTGGGGTTGATGTCAACAAATTTTCTTTGTTTTCTCCCGGATAGAAAAATCCGGTTGTAAAAAGCCTGTGACTTGTCTTTTCCGCTTCTTCAATATAATTTGTTTTCGGCTCCACTTTGCCGTAAATTTCGTCAATTTTTCGCCTATACGCATTGGTGACTGTTGCCACATAATATGGCGACTTCATTCTGCCTTCAATTTTGAGCGAATCGACGCCCGCTTCAATAAGTTCTTGAATGTGATTTATCATGCAAAGGTCTTTTGAGTTGAGAATGTATGTCCCCTTGTCGTCTTCTTGAATTTCGTATTGTTGACCTTTGCGAGATTTCTCGGTGATGGAATATTCCCACCTGCATGCTTGAACACATGCTCCCTTGTTGGAATCTCGACCATTGAGATAGTTTGAAAGAAGACACCTTCCCGAATATGAAATACACATTGCTCCATGCACAAAACATTCAATTTCGACTTCTTTTGGAAGTGCCGCACGAATTTCTTTGATTTCTTCAAGCGAAAGTTCACGTGCAAGGACAATGCGTTTTGCGCCAAGTTCTGCCATGAGAAGTGCTGAATATTTGTTAATCACATTTGCCTGTGTTGAAATATGAAGTTCAAGATTTGGCGCATATTTCTTGACAAAACTTGCGACCCCCAGGTCTGCAACAATCACTCCATCAACTTCAATTTCTTGCAAATATTCCAAATATTCTTTGAGCCCTTCAAAATCCGAATTATGTGCAATTATGTTTACTGTGACATAAATCTTTTTTCCTTTTTCGTGACAGAACAAAGTTGCCTCTTTGAGTTCATCAAGTTCAAAATTCCCCGCAAATGCTCGGAGCCCGAAATTTTTTCCAGCAACATAGACTGCATCTGCACCAAAATATATAGCCGTTTTTAGTTTTTCCATGTCCCCCGCAGGGCTTAAAAGTTCATTCATATCAACCTCAAAATCATAGTTTATGTGTTTTGCGACAAATTGCCAACAAAAAATCCCAAGTTTTTGGGATTTTGTTTTGCGATTTACAAATCTTGATCATCTTCTTGACCAGCACCACCAGTCAAAGCACTTGTGATTGCTTGTGCTTGTTCAGCAATTCTTCTCTTTGAGCGAGAAGCAGATGAAAATCTTCCAAGAAACTTTTGTTTCAGGTTGAGCATTCTTTCACGCCTCATTGCCTTCTTTGCTTCTTTTTGTTCATTCATGAAACTAGCAACAGCATATTCGGGAGAATTTTGATAATCTTTTATTTGTTGCTTTGCTTCAATATGATATTGCAAATATGCGGCATAATCTTGGTCGCTCATATAGTCTTTGAAATCAAATCTCTTGAGTTTTTCGTCAATATTGTCTCTTGTTGGACGATTCACATCAACTCTTGTTTCAAGAAAGTCAAAGTATTTTTGTCGAAGCATCAAAATTTGAGGAAATTCCGGAGCATCTTTTTTGACATTATCCATGAGATAATTGATGAAAGAATAGGTTGTGCAAATATCAATTGCTTCAGCAGTATCTTTAAAAGTAAATGCGGACAAATCAAAATCGTAGCAATTCCCTGTTATCCAGTGATGAGTGTTATTAAAGCCTATTCCATCTTCATAGTGTCGGACAATTTGTGTTCCGTCCGCAAGGGAAAAGAGTTTTTGTTTGTCATTTAATTTTACCATATAGCCCGATGGAGAAACAGTAACTGTTTCATTTTTCTCGCCGTCATAAAGTGCCATGTGGAGTCTTTTTTTGTCGTTGTAGTTCATTTTGCCTCCTGCAGTTTTGGTTATTATACTCTCATCTCTCCACTTCTGTCAACCGTGAGTCGAATTTTGTCGGAGGAATGAATGAAAATTTGGCTTGTGCTCAAACTAAAACTGGAGGATATATGGCTTATTCATATAAAGGCGCAATAAGTTTTGGTCTTGTTTATATTCCAATAACACTCAGCACCTGCATAAAAGAAAACGACATTGGTTTCAACATGATTGACAAAAAGACCATGAGTCGCATTAAATACAAAAAAACTTGCGTTGATTGCAACGAAAAAGAAGTGAAAAATGAAAATATTGTCAAAGGTTATCAATATGAAAAAGACAAATATGTAATTTTTGACGACAAAGATTTTGAAAAAATCAAATCGCCAAAAGACAAGAATATCACAATTGAAAGATTTGTGAATTTGAATGAGGTTGACCCGATTTATTTTGATAAATCCTATTATGTCAGTCCAGCAGGTGCTGACAAAGCGTTTTTGGTGCTGCTTTCGGCAATGGAAAAGCAAAAGAAAGCGGGAATTGCAAAAACAGTGCTTGGAACAAAAGAAACAGTCATTCTCATTCGTGCTGATCACGGCAACATGATTGTCAACACATTATTTTTTTATGACGAAGTTCAAGCCGCACCTGCATATAAGAAAGCAACAGTCACAAAACAAGAGTTGGAGCTTGCAAAAACATTGATTGATCAGATGAGTGGAAAATTTGAGCCCGAAAACTACAAAGACGAATATTCCGAAAAAGTTAGGCGAGCAATAAAATCAAAAATTTCGGGCAACAAAATCATCACTTCTCGCGATGAACCCGCTCCTGCAAAAGTTATTAATATCATGGAAGCACTCAAAAAGAGTTTGAAAGAAAACAAAACAACAAAAACTCCCTCAAAGAGCAAAAAGGCGGCGAACTGATGACACTTGGGTTATATAACAAAAAACGTGATTTTTCAAAAACAAACGAACCAAAAGGCAAAGTTGATAGCACAAAATCAAGTTTGCGTTTTGTTGTTCAATACCACGAGGCAAGAGCAAAGCACTACGATTTTCGTCTTGAACACAAAGGTGTTCTTGTGAGTTTTGCGGTTCCAAAAGGACTATCTCAAAAACCTAGTGACAAACGTCTTGCCATTCATGTTGAAGACCACCCCACGAGCTACATTGATTTTCATGGAACAATTCCAAAAGGGAATTATGGCGCTGGAACTGTTGAGATTTGGGACAAGGGAACATACACAACCAACATAAATTTGTCCAAAGGTCTAAAAGCGGGCAATTTCAAAGTGACGCTTTCTGGGAACAAACTCAATGGAACATGGAATTTTGCAAAAATGGACGAAAAAAATTGGATTGTCGTGAAGTGCAAACAAAACAAAAAAACAAACAATCCGTTTAAAAAAGTTGATGTTCAACTTGCAACCTTGGTTAAAAATGTTCCAGAGGGAAAAGAGTGGATTTATGAAATCAAGTATGACGGATATCGAACAATCGCTTTTTGCGAATATGGAAAAACAAAACTAATCTCACGAAACGGCATCGACTTTTCAAAAAAGTTTGCGTCCATTATCCCCTCTCTTAATGAACTTTCGCAAGACCACAGTTTTGTCCTTGATGGAGAAATGGTTGTATTTGACAAAAATGGTCGTTCAAATTTTTCCGAGCTTCAAAGCGAAATAAAGAAAAAAGGCAACTCTTTTTCTTATGTTGTGTTCGACATTTTGGCACTTGACGGACAAGATTTGAGAGATGAAAAACTTTCAAAAAGAAAAGAAATTTTGAAAAAACTCATAAAAAATTCAAAAAATAATCTAATTTTTAGCGATTTTACGAAAAAAGAAGGTCAAAAAACATATAACGCCGCAAAAAAGTTGGGACTTGAAGGCATTGTCGCAAAGGACATAAATTCACCATATCTTGGAACTCGAAATCTCGACTGGCAAAAAATCAAATGCAGGCAAAGTTCCGAGTTTGTTGTCGGCGGATTTGTGACAACAGATGAAAACAAAGATTTGAGTTCAATATTGGTTGGAATCTATGACGACAAAAAACTCAAATTTGTTGGAAAAGTTGGAACTGGGTTTGATGCTTCACAACGTAAAGAACTTAATAAAAAGTTTTCTCAAATTGCAACAAAAAAATGTCCGTTTGAAAATGAACGCGACATTGACACAAGCAAAAATATTGTTTGGATAAAACCAAAACTGGTGGCACAAATTGAATATGCTGAGGTCACACCAACTGGCTCATTGCGCCAACCAAGTTTTTTGGGACTCAGGATTGACAAAGAACCAAAAGATTGTGTTTGGGAGAAACAAAATGACTGAAAACAACATTTCAGGGGTTGAAATATCAAGCCCAACAAGGATTATTTTTCCAAAAGAAAAAATCACAAAACTTGATGTCGCAAAATATTACGCAAACATTGCACCATATATTTTGCCACACATATCTCAACGTCTTGTCAGTGTGATTCGTTGCCACGAAAACATAAACGCGGGTTTTTTCTTCAAAAAACACCCCACCGCCGAAGGCAAAGACATTGTGACAAAAAAAGTTGGTGAAGATGAATATTTTTCAATTGCGAACAAAAAGGGACTAATCAAACAAATTCAACTTGGCACAATCGAGTTTCATGTTTGGGGAAGCACAATCTTTGACATCAATCACCCAAATCTCATGGTGTTTGATCTCGACCCTGACAAAAATTTGGGACTTGATGTTTTGCGTCAAGGAACGTTGATTCTAAAAAACACGCTTGATGAACTCGGACTCAAATCCTATCTCAAAACAAGTGGTGGAAAAGGCTACCATGTTGTTGTTCCGTTTGAAAAACATTTTTCTTGGCAGAAATTTTCACACTTTTCAAAACAAATCGCACTTCTTCTTGAACAAAAACATCCCGACCTTTTCACTTCAAACGTCCGAAAACAAAACCGCACAGGAAAAATTTATGTTGACTATGGACGCAACACAAAAGGCGCAACTTGCGTTGCGCCTTTCTCGCTTCGTGCAAGAGCTGGTGCCCCAGTGTCAATGCCGATTGAATGGAGTGACCTAAACAAATTCGCACCAAATGACTTCAACTTGAAAAATGCACCCGATTTTGTTCGAACACATCGCCCTTGTCGAGATTTCCCAAAGTTTACAATCAAGCTCGAAAAATAGTGCCAAAAATTTTCATATTTTTCTTGCAATTCTGCCAAATCTATGCTATTCTAAACTCGTTCGTCAAGGATAAAACTTGAATGAGCCGAAGTGCTGGAATGGTAGACGGAGCGGACTCAAAATCCGCCGAGGGCAACCTCATGGGGGTTCGAGTCCCCCCTTCGGCACCACAAAACAGCATTCGCTGTTTTTTTATTACCTCTGTGGGACTCTCTGCTTTATGCAGGCAAGTTCCACTTGCAAACCCCCATGAGCATGGGGCTGGCACCCGTCTTCGCTTGCCCGTCTGTGGAGTCGGTTTCCCCCGACTGCGAGTCCCCCCTTCGGCACCAAAACACAAACAACCGCAAGGTTGTTTTTTTATAACGAGTTTTTTCTTCATAAAAACACATATTTTTGACAAACTATCAATATGGATAAATTTTTGTTATATCTTTCGGCGTTTGTGCCAATGTATGTTTTGCTTGCGCTAAAACTTGTTATCGACCTCGCGTTTGGCAATTTGTCCTTTAATGTTCTCAATTCAATGACACTTGGACTTTTGGTTTTGCTTACGGGACTTGGAATCTTGGGGCTTGTTCGTGCAATGAAAAAGATTGAATGCCATGCTCAAATTGTTCAAATTGAAAGTGCCACAAACTGCACCGATGAACAATTTTTTAACTACTTTTCTCTTTTTGTCCTTTTTTCACTCACCTATCAAATTGAGTTTGTCAGCATGTTTTGTGTGTTTGTTGCAATTCTCATTTTCATCGGATTGGTTTATATTCGAAACAATCTTTTCAACATCAATCCACTTCTCAACATTTTGGGATATAGTTATTATGAAATCACATTCACAACATCAAGCAACAAAACCCCACAGAGCGCAAAAGTGTTCTATAAAGGCAAACTTTCCACTGGCGAACACCGCATATGTCCAAATCAAAAAATGAAAAACTTTATTGTGATAAAATAAAACCGCTTTAGGGGACACTCGCGACCACCCCAAAGTTTTTTTGGTTCTTTTTTGACTCCAAAAAAGAATATCACTCCGCATTATTTTGCCAAAAAGCGCATAATTTTCATTTTCTTTTTTGTGTGTGGTGGATATTTGAGTCCGAGTTCAATTTTTCCCTTTTTTAACACACTTTTTTGATGACTAAAAATTTCAAAAGATTTTTTTTCGTGATACGCACCCATTCCGCTCTCACTCACCCCGCCAAACGGCAAACCTGGTGCAACGAGATGCATAATCACTTCATTTATTGCACCACCACCAAACTGCAATCTTGTTTCAACAGTTTTTATGTTTTGTTTGTTGTGTCCAAAATAATAGAGTGCAAGCGGTTTTGGAAGAGTTGAAAGTTTTTGTTCGATCTCTGAAAAATCTTTGAAAGTGAGAATTGGCATTATTGGTCCAAAAATTTCTTCTTGCATGACTGCATCATCAAATGTGACGCCGTCCAAAACTGTTGGTTCAACAAGCCTATCTTTAACCGCTCCACCAAACACGAGTTTTTCTTGGTCAATAAGTTGTTTCAATCGTTCAACATGCTTTTGATTGATAATTTGCGGAAATTCTTTGCTCAACCAACCATCTGGATAAAGCTGTTCTTTGATTTGCAATTTCACTTCATAAACAAACTTTTGCTTGATTTCTTCTTGCACCCAAATATAATCTGGCGCAACACAAGTTTGCCCCGCATTGAGAAATTTGCCCCACACAATACGCTTTGCGGCAAGTTTTATGTCAGCATCGCGGTCAACAATGCAAGGGGATTTTCCTCCAAGTTCCAACATGACCGGCGTGAGATTTGCACTTGCTTTTTGCATGAGAACTTTTGCAACATTTTGACTGCCTGTAAAAAATATAAAGTCGAACTTGCAATCAAAAAGTTGTGCGTTTTGCTCTCTTCCGCCCTCAACAACTGCAACAAATTCATCATCAAAAACTGATAGGATTTTTTTGATGACCGCACTAACATTTGGCGAATACGAACTTGGTTTGACAACGACTGTGTTGCCCGCAGCAATCGCACCAACCAAAGGCACGAGCGTGAGTTGCAAAGGATAGTTCCAAGGAGACACAACAAGGACAACACCTCTTGGGTTTGAAACAATTTTTCCACGAGAAAAAAAGTTCACCAGTCCCGCTCTTGCATTTTTTGGACGCATGAGTGACTTTAGGTGTCTTTTGAAATATTTGATTTCATTCTGCACACAAAAAAGTTCTGTCGAAAGAACATCAAACTCACATTTGTTAAAGTCCTTTTTGAATGCTTCAAAAATGGCGTCTTGATTTTGTTTTATCGCTTTTTCAAGCCTTATGATCGCCTCTTTTCGGAATGCAAGACTTTGTGTTTTGTGTGTATAAAAAAAAGCTCTTTGATTTGCAACGATTTGATTTATTTCCATAAAGTCATTATATTCAACTTCGCTCGCCAATCAAAACGAATTTCAGAAAATAACTTGTAATATTTTGTATAATAATTTATCATATAATTATTAGCGAGGTGCAATATGCTCAGAGAAAAACAAGGCATCATTATTTGTGGATTTGCCGGCATCGGAAAAACTTCAATTCGAGATGCTGTTCCTTCATATCAAAAAATCAGTCTTTATGACCTTTCTTCACATGCCTTTGTCAAAGACCCAGGTTGGGAGAAAAATTATGTTGAATGTGCTGCGGCACTTGCAAAAAAATATGATTACGTTTTCACCAGCACCCATGATGTTGTGATAAACGAACTTATTCGTCGCAACGAAAAATTTTATATTGTATACCCTTATCGTCATTGCAAAGATGAATATATTGAAAGATTCAGAAAAAGAGGCAATAGTGACGAATATATCAAACGTTTTATGAATCGTTGGGATTTGTTTCTCAACAACATTGAAAATCTTATGCACGTAAACAAAATCGCTCTGCGCCGAGGACAATATTTGTCTGATGTCTTGCTTCGCATAAAATAATCACAAAAACGCAACAAAAAAAGAGGTTCAAACCTCTTTTCTTTTTTATTTGGTCAAAAGCATAAGAATGTCATTTTGGAAAATCTTTTTCTCGATGTCGCCGTTTCCTTTGAGAAATATATTGAATTTGAGCATAACTCTTTTCAAAATATCAAGATTTTTGAACTTTCCATCGTGTTCAAGAATGAAGAATGACAAATTGCCTTCAATTTCAAAAAACATCTTTTCACCGTCAAGCCAAACTTTGACAAGATTTTGGTCGATTGGCAAAACTTGCTCAATGTCTTCTCGTGATGTTTCGCCGTCAAGGTCAAGACAAGTCATTCTAATCAAATTTCTCAAATTTCCTTGGATATATTTTTCTTCTTCCATAACGCCTCCATATCTAAAAATATTTTAGAATTATTTTTATTTTTTGTCAATCTTGGACTTTTGATATTTTGTCAAAAATTTCAAATTTGTTTTGTCTTTAACGCTTTTGATGATGCCTTTAACAATTTTTTCGAGGTCAGAGTTCTTTGAATAATCCGCCTCTGCAACAAAATTAACTTTGTCATTAACAAGCAAATTTTTGATGTATTCTTGCATTGGTTTGTTCTTGTCATAAACGCAAATTGTGTTCCCGCCCGCTTTCATGATTGTTCGCATTGATGGAATGTCTGTTGAACTGTCTCCAATATAAACAAAATTCTCAAAAGGCACTGGTCTGATGTCATGGTCCATAATGTTGTTGACACTGTGGTCATTAACATCATATATCCCCTTGTTTATGCGGTATAAGAATTGTGTTTTGTTTGTGTAGTTGATTGCAATGGCTGGCCAAATTGCACGTCCCTCGTCATCATACGCATAATAGCAAGCGTAAATTTGGTCAAAATATTTTGCTATGCTCGTGCCTTCAATAATCTCTTTTATGCCTGAAGAAATTATGTAGTGTTTGACTTCAACACCAAGTTTTTCTGCATAATTATTTATTCGTTCGAACCAAGTTTCAACTCCATCAAAGAACTCCACAGTCTTTCCAAACTCTTCAAGTTTTGCTTTTTGGTCAACAACACCGTTTTGATTCAAAACATCAATCATTTTCTTCATCATGGTTAAAATGTTGTCACAACCATGTTTTTTTGTAAATTTTGCACACATTTCCCAAAATTCGTCTGCACTCATGCCAGCCATCTTCATAAAATCAAATTCCTGCATATTCTTTGTTGAAAGTGTTTGGTCGAAATCATAACATATTGCAATTTTTGGTTTTGCCATTTTTCCTCCTGCATATTTATGCGAATTTATGCATAAATATTTTATTGCGACATTTTGTTTATAAATAAAGTATAACTTGAAATCATATATGTGTCAATGGCAAGTTTTGAGATTAATTTTATATTTTTTTGTTTATTGGTTGTTATTCTAATTATTTTTGTTTAGAATTTACTAGAAAGTGAGGTATATATGAGAACTGTGGTTATAACTGGTGCGAGCAGCGGAATTGGAAAAGAACTTTGTTCGCTTTTTGAACAAGGCGATTTTGAGGTTGTTAAAATTGCTAGAAGTCTAAACAATCCTGAAAATGATGAGTATTCTTGCGATGTGTCAAATTTTGAACAAGTGCTTGAAACATTCAAGCGCATTTCAGAAAAACACCCTCATATTGATATTTTGATTAACAATGCGGGATTTGGTTTATTTGGTGCATCAGAGTTCTTGCCGATTGACGATTGCCACAAACAATTTGATGTTAATTTCTTTGGCGTTCTCAACTGCACAAAGTGCGCTCTCCCTCTCATGACATCAACAGGCAAGATAATCAACATCAGTTCTGCATGTGCATTGTTTTCTTTGCCTTTTCGCTCTTTGTATTGTGCGAGCAAGGCTGCAGTGAACTCCCTTTCGTATGGCATGAGAAATGAACTCAAAAATGCGGGTATTGATGTTGTTGCGGTTTGCCCTGGCGACATAAAAACCGAATTTGTTAAAAATCGCGTGAAATACTTTGAAACAAACTTGCGTTATGGAAATCAAGTTGAACGGGCAGCAGATTTTGTTGACAACAAAAATGACAAACGCATGGACAAAACAAAAGTGGCGAAAAAAATTTATCAGATTTCAACCAAGAAAAAATGCAAAGCAATGTATATAATTGGCTTCAAATACAAAATTCTCAATTTTTTAAGCCACATCGTTCCAGTCAACGTCCTATATTGGGGGATTCACAAAATCTTTTTGAAATAGTCAAAAAAAGGAAAATAATATGAAAAAAATTAATAAAGGCGCAAAAATTGCAGTTGTTTCCCTTTCGGCGGGAGTCGCGGGAGAAAGTTTTGTTTCGCACGAAATCAAACTTGCAAATGAGAGAATTAGTCGTTTGGGATACAAACTTGTGTTTATGGATAACGCCATGAAAGGTTTGCAATTTCTTGCAAACAACCCAAAAGCAAAAGCGGACGATTTGCTGCAAGCATTCTGTGACCAAGATGTTGAAATGGTTATATGTGCAATCGGTGGCGACAATGCATATGAAATTTGCCCATATGTTTTTGAAAACCAAAAATTGATTGAGGCAATAAAGAAAAATCAAAAAGTCTTTTTGGGATTTTCCGACTCAACAACAAATCATTTGATTTTTTACAAACTTGGACTAAACACTTATTATGGTCAATGTCTTCTTGTTGACATTGCTGAACTTGACGACAAAATGCTTCCATATTCAGAAAAACATTTCAAAAACTTGTTGAACGGATTTGAGGACAAAAAAATCGAGTCGAGCGATGTTTGGTATGAAGAGCGAAAAGATTTCTCTCCTGCCGCTCTTGGAACAAAAAGAACGAGCCACAAGGAAACTCGCGGATATGAAGTGATTAACAAACCGCTTTCCCCCGCAAAAGGCAAATTGTTTGGCGGTTGCCTTGATGTGATTTATGACCTTCTAACGGGTAGGCGTCACGAACTTGCAAAAGTTTATAACGACAAATATCAAATCTTTCCGACCGACTCAAATTTTTATAAAGACAAAATTCTCTTTCTTGAAACCTCAGACTCAAAACCAACACCAGACGAGTTTGAAAAACAAATTGAAACACTTTTGAATTTGAATGTCATTCAATCATCTCGTGCGATTCTCTTTGGAAAACCGCAAGACGAAGTTTATTTCAAAGAATATGAGGAGATTTTGCGTAAAAAAATAAAGGACACGCCAATTTTGTTTAATATGAACTTTGGCCATGCCCTTCCGCATGCAATCTTGCCTTATGGCAGAAATGCAAAAGTTGATTTTGATAATCTCACGGTCGAGATTTTGGATTAACCTTCTTCACGCTTGTGATAAAACAAATATTGTTGTGCGACCCCGCTGAGGTCGCCAAATTTTTTTATCAGCTCCTCACGCATTTGATTTCTGTTGTCTGTGTCGCCAAATTTGTCATGAAAAATTTTGACAATCCAAGTGTCAACTGGAAAAACATCTTTTCGCGAAAAGCCAAAAAGCAAAATGCAGTCAGCGACCTTTGGACCAATTCCAGAAAGGCTAATCAACTCTTTACGCAAACTTTCGGTGTCCAATTTTTTTAGTTCCTCAAAGTCAACATCTTTTAGTTGTTTCAAAAGTTTGACCATTTGCGTTGCTCGATATCCCAGACCCGCCTTCACAAAAAACTCGACATCTTTTTGAGAAAGTTCTGTGAGTGTCGGAAAAGCATGAAAACTCCCCATATTTTTGCCGGTGTGTTCTCTCAAATATTTGATTGAATTTTTTATTCTTGGAATGTTGTTGTTCGCAGAAATGACAAAACTCACAAACATTTCGAATATATCTTGCCTCAAAATTCTTATTCCGTATCCATATTTCAATGCGTCTTTTATTTCATCATATTTTTGAAGTTTTTCTTTGAAACTTGCATAATTTTCATCCAAATCAAAGAAATTTGCAAAATAATCAACATTTTTTGTGAAAATATGTGCACTTTTCTCGTTTTGGACGACCTCACAAACTTTGTCAGCGGAATAAACAAAAAAGTGATTCTCTTCAAGCTTATCATATGAAAAAATTTGACCGCACTCAAGAATTTGGGTTATGTCAAACTCGCTTAAATCAGAAATTATTATCTCATCTTTTTTCGTTTCGTATTTCATGTTTTAAGAATATAACAAATTAATCCTTTCGTCAATTCTAAGATATAAATATTAATATAAAAAAATTAAACAATATATGTTGCATTTTTTTTCGCGGTGTGATATAAAAGAAAGTCATCATTGATAATTTGCACTCGTGACTTATTCTTTGTCGGTTGCCTGAGAGGGTTGACAAAGGAGCAACGACAGCGCGAGGAAGTTTAAAAACAAGGAGGAAAAAAATTATGCCAGTTATTTCAATGAAACAATTATTGGAGGCCGGTGTTCACTTCGGTCACCAAACAAGAAAATGGAATCCGCTCATGAAGAAATATATCTTCACAGCAAGAAACGACATCCATATTCTCAACTTGGAGCAAACATCAGACCTTATTGATGCTGCTTACAACTATGTCAGAGATGTTGCTGCAAGCGGAAAAACTGTTCTTTTCGTAGGAACAAAAAAACAAGCTCAAGAAGCTGTTAAGGAAGAAGCTGAACGCTGCGGAATGTTCTATGTGAACAACCGTTGGCTTGGTGGATGCTTGACAAACTTCAAGACAATCAAAACAAGAATCGAAAGACTCAACAAACTCAACCAAATGGAGAAAGTTGGCGAATTCAACTTGTTGCCAAAGAAAGAAGTTGCTCGTCTTAAACAAGAAAGAGACAAACTCGAAGCAAACCTTGGCGGAATCAAGGACATGAGAGAACTTCCAGGACTTATCTTTGTTGTTGACCCAACAAAAGAACACATCTGTGTTAAAGAAGCAAAAGCACTTGGAATTCCACTTGTTGGACTTGTTGACACAAACTGTGACCCAAGCAACATCGACTATGTTATTCCAGGCAATGACGATGCAATCCGTTCTGTAAAACTCATTGCAAGTGCAATCGCAGACGCAATCATCGAAGCTCGTGAAGGTGTTTCAATGAAAACAGTTGAAAACGAAGAAGGCGCAACAGATATGGCTGCTGCCCTCACCGACGACAAAGCACTTGAAGAAGCAAAAGCTGAAGAAGAAGTTGTTGAAAAGAAACCTGCTAGAAAACCAAGAGCAAAAAAAGTTGAAACCCCAAAAGAAGGAGAATAATTATGTTTACAGCACAAGATATCGCAAAGCTTAGAGCAATGACAGGTGCAGGCATGATGGACTGCAAAAAAGCGCTCACAGAATCAAACGGAGATATGGACGGCGCTGTTAAATTCCTTCGCGAAAAGGGAATGGCAGCAGCAGCAAAAAAGGCTGACAGAATTGCAGCTGAAGGCGTTGTTGGCTCATACATTCACATGGGCGGAAAAATCGGTGTTTTGGTTGAAGTCAACTGTGAAACAGACTTCGTTGCAAAATCAGAACAATTCCAACAACTCGTCAAAGACATTGCAATGCAAATTGCAGCAGCAAAACCTTTGTATGTAAATTCAAGCGAAGTTCCAGCTGAAGTTTTGGAAAGCGAAAAAGAAATTCTTCGCACACAAGCACTCAACGAAGGAAAACCAGCTCAAATCGTTGAAAAAATGGTTGAAGGAAGAATCAAAAAATACTACCAAGATTTCTGCCTTATGGATCAACAATTTGTTAAAAATCCAGACCTCACAATCGCAACACTCATCAACGAAGCAACACTCAAAATTGGAGAAAAAATTTCAATCAGAAGATTCACTCGTTATGAAATGGGCGAAGGTCTTGAAAAAAGAGTTGACAACCTCGCAGAAGAAGTTGCAAAAATGTCAAAGTAATTTGATTATTAAAAAAAAAACACGGGCAAAGTGAAACCCGTGTTTTTTTTGTGTCCACATCATTCCAAAACCTCAATTTTTTGCATATAATTTGCTCCATTGCAAAAACTAAACTCGGAGGAAAATATGAAAGACGCGGATTTGAAACTTTTGAATGCAATATACCAAAATGTCAAAATGGGAGTTGAATCAATGGAAGAACTATTGGGAATTTGCAAAAGCGAAGACCTGAAAACCGAAATGAGCAAACAACTTTCAGACTACAATATTCTCGCAAAAGAGTGCGAAATGCTCGCCAAAGCAGAAAATCTTGACATAAAGGATAACAACTGGTTTGACAAAACAATGCTTTATAGTTCAATCAAAATGAAAACCTGTTTTAACAAGAGCGAAGAAAACATTGCCGAGATGCTTATTGTTGGTAGCACAATGGGCGTTATTGATGTGATTAAAATGAAAAACAAAACAGGCTGCGACAACAACGAAATTTTGGAAATCGCTTTGAAGCTTGAAGACTTTCAAGAACGCAACATTCAAAAACTAAAACCATTTTTGTGCTAAATCAAAAAAGTTAAGAGAAACCCTCTTAACTTTTTTGGTTGATATTTCAATTTAATTTGTCTTGCGAGATGAAACTGAAACAGCATTAAGTGCGAAATCAAAAAGTCTTTCTCCAACCCCACCAATGGAAATGGCATTTGTTTTTATTGTGTCATACTTATTCCCGTTTTTTGTGACATCAACAAGGCGATAGAAATATATGCTTGAAAGGGTCGCGTAATCTTGCCCCAAGAGGACTGGTTTGTCAAAACAAACTTCAACCAATGTTCCAAGTTCTTCTTGAATATAAACCATTGAAGAAAGGATTTGTTCGTCATCTGCCCTATTTTCGACAAAACCAAAGTTTTTCATGCTTGCAATGAATGGTCGAGTTGTCACAAACATTCCTGCAAATCTTGAAACGCTCACAGCCATTTGAGAATATGTTTTGATATCAAACACACTTCTTCTGAATTGTTCAAATAATGGATTCTCAATCGCATACAAAACATCATCAAATCTTTCATCAAGGTCAAGAGAATGGACAATTGAAATTTGCGGATTGTCAAGTTGTAGAGTTTGGACGACATATCGTTTTTCATCTCCGTCCAAAACAAAAGCATTATATAGACGCCCAAAATTATATTCGCCCCAAACCAAATGTCTTGCGAGTTCTCCCAAAACATTTTTTGACATAAATAATTTTTCAAATTTTTTTGGAGTGTATTCTCGTTTTGAAATAAATGCATTGAACAGTCTTTTTGTTTGCTCGCTTACGCTTTGATCTGTTGCGACATCTTCAACCAGTTCGTCATAAACATCTGACAAGTTTTTGTTGTTTGCTGTGGCATATAAGTTCGCATATTCATCTTTGAGATCGCCCAAAATTTCCGGCGATTTTTCACAAAGTTCTTTGATTCCCGCAAGCACTTGTTCGCGTTCAGAATAAATCAAACATTCAGCCAAATAGTTGGCTTCTTTTCGGCGCCCAAGCCCAAACAGTTCAACCATTTTGTTTGCCATTCTCTCCGCTTTTTCTTCGCGACAGAGAAGTGCACACATTCGAATTGCCCATTTTGCACATAAAATATCCGGTTTGTTTTCAATTTCGCCAAAAACTGCTTCGGCAAACTCCGAAAGTCCTTGCATTTCAAATATATTTTCAAGAACTTTGAGTTTTTTGATGTTTTTGAGATTTTTTTCTTCCTTGAACAAATATATTATGAAAGTAAAAATCGCATCATCACATTTATATCCGCTTTTGAGTTTTAGGTCAAATTTTGAGAACACAACACCAAGCGCGCGTTGTTGAGGTTCTTTGATTTTTCTTCGAACCGCATACAAAAACTGTTTTTCTGTTTTGATTGAAAGAGTGTCTGTGATTCCAAGAATTGATGCGACCATGGTTTTTACTTCTTCACATTTATCGCTCTCATAAATTTGTTTGAGTCGTGTGATAATTTCGTTATCTGGCAAAAATTTTGAGTAAATTCCAATGAGTTCGATTTTTCGTTTGTCATCAGAGAAAATAAACTCTTTATCAATAAAATTAATCACATCTTTTTTGTATGTTTTGAAAATTCCGTCACTCTTTTCTTTGTCGAAAGCAATTTTTGCAATATAGTCTTCAACCAACAAATTGATTCCCTTGTTGGAATTGAAACTGCAAACTGCCTCAATGAGTTCATATTTATATTCTTTTCCGTCACGAATGTAATCATAAATCCACTGTTCATTCTGATTGAAAAAAAGTTGGATATATTCGCTTGCTGGGTTAATCCATTGATAGAGCACACTTCCTTCGTTTGACGAAACAATTTTTGCAACAAATGGCAAATAGAGTTCAGAGTCAATTTTGCAGTTTTTGACAATTTCAATAAATCGGTCAAAATAGCGTTCGGAATATGAATAACTGCCTTTGACACTTTGATATTTGATTATTCCAATTTGGTTGGCAAAAATTTTTTTGACAAAAATAACAATTTGTTCATAGTTTTTTGAAACGAGCAAAATCTTTATGAAATTTCCAACAGACGGCAAAAAATCACGAAGCTGAAAAAGCATTTCGGACATGTCTTCGATGATGTTTTGTTTGTTATCAAGCAAGTCAAGACCTGCGGCATACTCTTTGATTTTTGAAAGGTCGAGAGAGGTTTCAACAAACGCTGAAACATCTTCGAGCCCAGTCGCACCGTCACGAACCAAACAATTATATTTTTCTGCAATCTGCTCAATATTCTTAAGAATAATCATAATTTGCTCCTGCCATATTAAATATTACAGCATTATATTTTACCAAAATAACAAAAACAACGCAACAAATTTTGATTATATCCGTTTTATCATTTGACCCAATTCAACAAACTTAACCGTTTTATTCAAGAACAAGTTCGCATACTCCTCTTTCTGCAAAATGTCACGAGCAAAAATCTCAGCAAATATTTTTGCTTCCGCACTTGGAAGTTTGATAAATTCCCTTGAATAAAAAAACTGTGCTTCAAGCGGAATGTAGTCAAACGAACAAATCATTTTGGGTTCGTATTCGCACCCCGCATATTGCAACACATTCATTCCGTTTTCGCATGAAAAAACAAAATAAATTTGTTTTATTTCTGGTGGCAATGGGTCGTCCTCCTCAACTCCTTCAACCCACTCGCAAAACTCTTGAAAAACCAAATTGTATTTATCCAAATCTTTCATTTGAGCACCTGTGAAACAACGATTGAAGTGACAACAAAACATATTGCGAGTGCCAAAAATGTCAGCGCCGCATTAAACAAGCGAAACTTGATTTTCGCAACTTTGCTTGTTGCAATAATCTGACGAGCAAGGTCATTGTCAAATCCGTCTGGCTTATAGGATTTTGGAAGAGAATAATCGGTTTGAATTTTTTTGATATATGTTTCTTCATCAAAAGTTGATGCATCTTGAAAATAAATCAAGTTCTTTGCTTTTTCAGATTTTTTGAATGCATGAAACCAGCGAATTTTTCTTGAGCTCATTGCCGAAAAAGAACAAAAAAGCGATGCTGCACATGCCACAATCGCGCATGAAGCAAAGACCGCACCCAGTCGAGTGTAGAGCGAAAATTGACTCGCGGCGAACACTATCACCGCACTTGAAAGTGTGATTGAAATGTTGTGTTTTCCTTCTGCAAAATGCAAGTTTTCCATGACTTGGGCAAGAATATATTTGAGAATCTGTTTCATAAATCTATTATGTGCAAACTTTCAAAATTTCTCCCAAATATTGATTTGGTGTTGCCTTCAAAAACAAGTTTGCAAGTTGCGATTGAGTTAGCACTTTTGTTTTGCCGTCCGGAAAAACAACATATACCAAATTGAATTTATTGCGTTTGCAACGCCTTGCAATATCCATGATTTTTGTGTCGAGTGTCACGGCGAAAGTGTTCACTCCACTCACCCCGCTTTTTTGTTTTCGAAATACAGACAAAATGTTGATTCCCAAATACTTGCCTCCCTCATTTTTATCAACAATTCCAAGCACCAAAAATATCGCCGCAAAAAGCAAAGTGAAGTTCCCTGAAAAGAACAATGAGGCAACAAACAAACCAAGAAGAATAATCACAAAAATATAGTTGAATATTTTAACAATTTTTATTGCAGTTTTTCGATTGAATTTCAGTGAAATTAAACCGCATAAAACCCTTCCGCCATCAAGCGGATAAGCGGGCAATAAATTAAATAAAAATAATGTTAAATTCGCGATTGCAAAAGTGTATAAATAAGAATATGTTTCAGGATATACCCACCAAATGGCAAGAGTCACAACAAGCAAAAACAAGTTGCAAATTGGACCCGCAATAGCGATTTTTATCTCATCTTTTTCAGAGTAAATTTGGTCCTTGAGATTAAGCCCTGCTCCGTATGGCATAAGGATTATGGAACTTAGTTTATACCCCAATCGTTCAGAGACTCGTCCATGAGCGTATTCATGAATTAACACGCAAATAAAATATTGAAAAAATTCAAAAAAACGCCCTTGAATCAGCATAGATATGGCAAAAATTATAAATAAATAATGTATTTTTATTTTCATTTATTTTTCACCACAAATGCCATGAGAAAATCAAGTTTGAACAAACAAAAAAAATGATGAAAATTGAAACAGATATTGCAAGATATTTAATAAAAAATTTCTTGTCTAAATTTTGTGAAATTAAACAAGAATCAATTTTTTCTTCACGCGTTCTAATCAGCCTTTCATCAAATGTTTTCACATCTTATTATATGGTGTGAAATTTGCAATCATGCAAGAGGAAGTGTGCCAATTATTTTTGCTCTTTTTGCACGTGCATAGATATTGAGATGAATGCCATCAACGTCAACATCAATGTCACACTCAACACCTGGGTCATCAAGTTCAAGATATTGGACAAGAACATTTTTTATGTCACTTTCAATGAGTCTTTTGAGTTTTGTTGGGTCTTGTCTTTTGTCGACCGTAAGAATTTTTTTTAGCCTGTCTGCTCCGTCCATATTCTCTCCTATATAATCTTTTTCAAACCTCGACGAATAACGCCAGAAAGTCCTCGATATCTGTTTGTGCAATCATAAATCTTTCTTGTTCCGTTATGCAAGTTTTCGCAGAGGAGCGTGAAAGCACGCCCCGCTGGCGTTCGTCCCACAAGCCCGCCAAAATTCAGAAGCGTGCTAACTGCATCATCTTCTGGAATAACGCCCAGCAAGTTCACTCCAAGCATTTCTGAAATTTGATTTTCGTCAAGCATATTGCCTTCAAGTTGCATATCGCCACGCATTCTGTTGACAACAATATACTTTTCTTCCAAGTGAAAATTTGCCAAAATCCCCAAAACTTTGTCTGCATCTCGAATGCTTGAAATGTGTGGCGTGACAACAATAATAGCCTCGTGTGCGGGATATACTGCCCTCATAAAGCCTTCCTCAACACCCGCTGGGCAATCAATCAAAATGTAGTCAAATGAAACATCAAGCGTGTCGACAATATCTTTGATGTTTTCCTTGGTGATTTTGCCCGAATTATATGTATGGTTTGACGCCAAAATATAGAGAGAAGGAAAACGAGGGTCTTGAACCAACGCTTGTTTGACTCTGCATTTGTTTTTGACAACATCCAAAATGTCATAGACAACATTATCTTCAAGTCCCATAACAACATCAAGATTGTTTAGTCCAATGTCAACATCAATAATGACAACACGAAAGCCAAATTTTGCCAGCGTTGCACCAAGGTTTGCACAAACTGTTGTTTTTCCAACACCACCTTTGCCACTTGTTAGGACAATTTTTCTTGCCATAAAAACTCCTTGAAACAAGTGTAAAATTTTGTATAAAAAAACAAAAGGAACAATTTGGTATTTTTTGTTCCTTTTTTGCTTTTTTTAACAAATTAAAACTCTTTTAGTATATCGCCAAGTTGAGAACTATCCGAAAGAAGTTTGCCGCACCCCAAAACCGCGCAAATGTCTGGGTCTTCAATGATGCGAACTGGAAGTTTGAGTCTTTTCCTCATAAAGTCTTCAAGCCCAGAAATCTTTGACACGCCACCGCAGAAGAATATTCCACCACGACTTAAATCCGAGCAAACATCGGGAGAGCACATATTGATTGTCGACTCAATCGCATAAGCAATTTTTTCGAAAGCATCAATAATCCCCTCTTTGACGACATCAGCAACAACAATAATGGGTTTTGGTGCTTGTGTCCTTGAATCAACACCCAAGACTTCAATGTTTTGAATATCTCTTTCATAGAGCGAACCAATTTCTTCTTTTATTTGTTTTGCTGCTTGTGGACTTATGAATGCTTGATAGTTTTCTTCAACCGCAGCCATAATCTTGTTGTCACAAACCTCGCCTCCAACGCCGATTGTGCAACCTTTGAGAATGGTGTTCATATTGACTGTTGCAATATCAGTCTTTCCATGTCCAATATCAACAATGAGATATGTGGTTGGCGTGTGAACAAATTTACCTCCCCCAAGCGCACTTGTTATCACGCCAGGAACAAGTTTTACACTTGCGATGCCTGCTTTGTAGCACACTCTTGCATATGTTTCTTTTTGCTCGTCTGAAAGAGCACATGGGACACAAACAACCGCATCAATGGTTTTTGAAAAAATTGATTTTGGCTTTATTTTTTGAAGAAAATGTTTGAGTAGTGTCGCCGCGTATTCTTCGCTTTTTATTTCGCCTTGAGAAATTGGTGAAAAAACAACAGTTTGGTCGCTTGTTTTGCCTTCCATTTCTCTTGCCTCATTTCCATAAGCCTTGATTTGTTCACTGCCAAAAACTTTTGAAAGTGCAATGAGTGTTGGCTCACACAAAACCAACCCGCAATCTTTTTCAAATATTCTTGTTTGACTTGAGCCCATATCAATGGCAATTTTTATTGAATTCATATTTTCTCCTTATGGTAAAACAACCGCACTTGTTTCAATTTTTGCGCCAGCACGCTCCACGACGAATGTCACACTTGCACCTTTGCCCGCACGCAAGCAATTATAATAAAAATCGTAAACATTGTTTATGTCATATGTTTTTTTATTATAAGTCATTTGCAAAATAACATCATTTTTGAGAAGTGTCAAAGAGCCAATCGCACCATATGGATTTGTTTTGATCAACACCCCTTCGCCCGAATATGCACCGCTGATATATTTGCTGAAAACTTTGTCTTGGCAAGTTATCGCAGGAATTGGGTCAACATAATCACGCCTGTTTTCATAACTCTCAACAACCCCACCAATAATCTTTATGATTGGATAAATCGGAACTGCAAAATTAATTTCTGCAACATAATTATCATTTTTGTCTTCAACCATGCTGCAAGAATTAATTCCAACAACATAACCTTTTGAATCAATGAGTGGTCCTCCAGAATTTCCGGAATTAATCGTTGCTTGATGTTGAATCAGATATTCATAAATGCGAGTTGTTGTCACATCTCCATTTGCTGCACCAACACGATTTAGTCCGTTGACTCGTCCAAAAGTTGTTGTGTTTTGAAGATTCATTTCGATTGGTGTGCCAATTGCAATCACTTCGTCGCCAATTTTTAACTTGTCGCCATCAGAACAAGCAAAACTCCTATCCTTCATTTTTGCATAGCTAATGTCCGTGTATGATGACTTTATGATTGCAAGGTCAAGGTCGTCATTTGCCCACAACAATTCACTCTTATATCCTTTTTGTTGGTCGCCATTAAGAAAAGTGTAGATTTCATAAATTGGATTGCTTTTGCTTTGTGCAATAACATGGTAATTTGTCACAATATATCCGCCAGCATGAACGCAAACACCACTGCCAAGTGAAAAAGAGTCAGGATTTGTCTTGCTGACAACTTTGATTGAAACAACCGCATCTTGATAGGCTTGAGCAACAGCGGCAACATCTGCTCCGTCAGAAATTTCAATTTGAGTGCCTTGCGCCATTGGGTGCTGAAATCCGCCGCCCAAATAATAGGCGATAAACAAGCCTCCAATACAACCAATCGCCAAGCAAAATATAACAATCATAACATTTCTGAAAATTGATGTTTGTCGCATTTGCGCCTCCATGATTACATTTTATTTCATCAATTATACTTTGTCAAATAATCTTTCAAATTGCATAAAAAAGGACATACTCTTGTATGTCCTTCAGTTTTAGATTACTTCCAAATATTTTTTAAATACCTTCTTGAAATCAGCACCCATTTTCATTCCTTCAGATATTTCAAATGTTGCGTCGCCTTCAACAACAGTTTTCATGATGACACTGTCGCCCAAAATATCACAAGAAATGTCTTTGACAACGCTCGTTTTTGTTTTGTCGAGTGCAACAGCAAGTTTTATGATTGTTCCAAGTTTTCTGACCGCATCAAGATCATCTTCGGTGACGATGTCTTTGTATTTTACCCAATCAGACAAGTTGAAATTATCCAAATTTTGACAAACTGATGCAAATGCGGCAATCAAAATTTCTCTTTGTGAAACACCATTAATGTTTGAATTCAAAATGATTTCAAAACTATTTTTTTCACTATTTTCAAATCTGATTCTTCTTCCACTGTCATACAACGATGCAGCAATGCGAAGAGGTTTGACATAGTATCTGTGAAGTTTATGAATGACTTTGAGTTGTTTGAATAGCATTATTGACAAAGCGTAAACTTGACTTGCATTTGTCATTTCTTGGTCACGAAATGCTCTTATGTTTTCGATTGAGAAGCCCATCATATCAGAAAGTGGTTTGTCGTTGATTTCAGGAACAATATTATTATAAATCAACCCTTCTTTTTTGCCATAAGCAGAAATTGACATATTTTCAATATGCAAATATTCAAACAAAGTTTTTGCAATCGCAAGGCCACAAAGAACAACATCCGCGCGCTCTGATGAAACGCCCTTGAGTTTCTTTGTTTTGTCAACATCCAAAGTTTTAACAAAGTTGTTCACTGCATGGAAACTATCGGCACTCAAAATATAGTTGTTTTCAATATCCAAAGAATATCTTGATGTTTTTCTTGAAAGATATCCAATGCTTTTGAACATTGTGCCAGAACCAATAAATTGGATTTCTGGGTCAAGATTTGCAAGAAATTCGACTTTTTTGAGTTGTTTTTCAACAAAACTCTCAACTTTTTCGCATTTTTCAGAAATATTATCAACTTTTTCAAACTCGTCTGCAAGGCTAGTTGCCCCAAATGGCAAACAAACTTGGTTGAGAATTGTGCGTCTGTTGTATTGAATTATGTTGGTTGTGTTGTTCGCAATTTCAATAATAATTCCTTTTGGAATGTCAACAGTGTTGACAACCCCAGCATATGTCGCACGCATTTCGTCTTCAACTGTGAGCAAATTCATTGTGAACCCGCAAGAGTTGTATACCTCGTCCAAAAAACTATTTTGGTTTTTTGCCTCGCGAACAAGACTTGTTGCAACGCAAACAATCTTTGCAACACCTCGTCTGTCACAAAGTTTTCTAAACATTTTCAAAATTCCAATGCATTCCGATATTGTTGTTGGTTTCAAAACACCACTTGTCTGAATGTCTTTTCCAACCTTGATTTGTTCTTCAAGCTCATCAACAACGTCAAAATATCCGCCGTCTTTTGTGTTGAGAAGAATCAAACGCAAAGCACTATTTCCAAGTTCAATTAATGCAACTTTTTCCATATAATCCTCAAAATTTTCCTAATCAATTTTTATTGCTTCAACTGGGCAAGTGTTTTCACAAGCACCACATTTCACACAAATGTTTGGGTCAATAACAGGTTTTGAATCAGCCCCAAATTTGATTGCTTCAACTGGGCAAACTGAAACACACGCTCCGCAACTAATACATTTGTTCTTGTCAATCATAGTTTCACCTCTACTAATGCAAGTATAATAGCATATAGCAAAAAGTTTGTCCACTATTTTTTGTTTTTTATAAGCATAAAAAAGGTTATGAACTGCCAAATCGCAATGGCAATCAAAAACGCTCCAAAAATGATGCGAACAATGTTTCTTGGAATGAGATTTGTTATGCTTGCACCAATGACAGAAAAAAGAACTCCCGGCATAATTATCCACATTAAGTTTTTTGTTTGTATGAAACCATTTTTTGAGTGAATAATTATTGCGACAATAGCAGTTGGAATGAATGCAAGAAGATTGATGCCTTGTGCAACTGTTTGAGGAATGCCCAAAAGTATTGTGAGCGCTGGAATCATGATAGTTCCACCGCCAAGTCCCATGCCCGAAATTACGCCTGAAAAAAGACCGATGAGGATATGCCACAAAATCACCATGGCAGCACCATTTTTATGCCTGCTGCGAGCATGAGCACAGCAAAGGCAAGCATAATCCATTTTGACTTGATTTTTTTGAGGAAAATTGCCCCAAACACGCCACCAAAAAGCACTCCAATCCCGCACAAACCAAGGCTAAACATATCAATATTATTGTTTAAAAGATAGACAACACTGCTGACAATGCTGAGTGGCAACATCACGACAAGTGCTGTGGAATGAGCTTCTTTTGTTTTGAGTGAGTAGAGTTTTTCAAGCATTGGCACGCAAAACATACCTCCTCCACCTCCCAAAAATCCATTTATCAGACCAATAAAAATGCCCGCAAGGACAATCCACAAAATGTTGAAATCAAGTCTTTTTTTGTTCATGATATTATTATTGTTTTTTCAGCCCAAATTATTTGATTTTATTAAGATATTATTATATAATGGCAAAGTTAAATTTATATTAAAGGTGAAATATGGGACAACAAAAAAACAAATTTACAAAAATATTTTTTCCAATTATCTGCTTGGTGATTTTTGCATGCACACCTTTGTGCTTTGCACTTTCATCAAAAGTCCAAAATGTTTTTGCAGAAACAAGTGATATTGTTGAAGTTTCAATATCAAACAAAGACTTTGATAGTTCTTCATCAAGCTCTCTGCAATCAAGTCCAAGTGGTTGGAACAAAATTGAAACATCTGACGGCGTGAAAAGTGGCATCATTTCTGTTGACGAAACAGATTTTTCAAACAACAAAAACACTTACGGTCTTGAAATTGGACAAAACCCAGGTCGTGGCGGGACTGTTGCAAGCGACAAACATATCCTTATGGTTAACGCACAAAAAAATTATGTAAAAGCAGGATTTGAGTCAAGCTCTTCGACTTCTTTGGAAGCAAATTCTTTCTATGTTGTTGCAATAAACACAAAAACAACTTCATCAAGTTTTGCTTCTCTCTATGTTGACGGCTTGGTTGACAACTATGATGCAACAAACAGTTTTTCAGAAGTCAACTTTCAACAATGGACAAAAAACTACTTTTTCATCAGAACTGGCGCCACAAAAAAAGATATCAAAATCCAAATGTATCTTGGTTCAAAAAACACACCTTCGACGTCGGCTGTTTTCTTTGATAACATCGAATTTTTTAGAACTTCAGAAAGCTCATATGACAACTTGCTCACTCAACAAGTTGCTGAAAATGCGACTCGCCCACTCGAAGCAAAAACATATCGTGAAATCAACCTCGTTGACGACTATGTTGACATCACTTCAAAAATTGGCAATGCAAACTTCAACGACCCTTCCACTTCGGTTCTCTCACCAATTTTTGACACCTCGGCAAAATTTGTTGATGTAAGAGATAATTCAAAGTATTCAAATCTCTCATCAAACAACTCATTTGCATTTATGATTAAGAATGAACAAAAATCTTATTCATGTTATGAACTTAAAGACATTGTTGTTCCAGCCTACGGCGTTTATGCAGTTTCAGTTGATGCAAAAATCATTGAAGCAATCTCATCATCAAACGCAACACTCAAACTTGTTGAAAGCGACGAAATCAAAAAAGATTATCCTTCATATGAACCAAAGTCTGCCGAACTCACAATTTCATCAAACACAAATGCTGTGAAAAATGATTTCAACACCTACACTTTCTTTATCAAAGGAAACGGACTTAAAGAGACAAAATTCTCTCTTCAAGTTTCAATTGGAACAAAGGACTCAAAAGCAACTGGCGAAATCGCACTTGATGACATCAAATTCTTCAGCATGACATCAAAAGAATATGATGGTGCAACTGGAAGTTTCCAAAAAACAATTGATCTCAATTTGTCATCTGCTTCTCCTCTTATCGCAAATGGACATTTCAACAATTATACAGTTTCGACACCGGTTGAATTTGTTGCCGGCAAGCCCGCTTATGCTTTCCCTTATGAAGTGGAAAAATGGACACATGAAGTTGACCCAAATGTTTCAAAAACCGATATTGCTTTTGGTGTCATAAACACACAATCAAAATTGTATAACGCAACAATGATTGGCACTGCAAACCCACAAAACCCCGACTTTAACATTGTTGACCCAGACACCCATGAGGCAAACGCAAACTCAAACAACATTCTCATGTTCAAGAATTTGGCATCAACCTATCAATCCGCTTCTCTCTCTTCAATCTCGCTCGAGGCATCTTCGACCTATGAACTCACATTTGATTGCAAGACAGAGCTCAATGCAGGAGCACTCTCTTTCTCCGTCATTTCAAACAGCAAAACAATATCAAAATTTTCTGAAATTAACACAAATGGCGATTGGAAAAAATACAAAGTTGCAATCAGAACAAATGCCGCTTCAACCAACATTGACATCAAATTTAATTTTGGAACACAAACGCAAAACGCAATTGGATTTGGATTTGTTGACAATGTCAGACTTGTCAAGAAAACTTTGACAGATGAACAATTCTTGGCTCTTGAGAATCAAAACAACACAAAAATTGTTGACTTCAAAAATGGCAACTGGAAAATTGTTTCTGACACACAAAATACTTTTGGTGTTTGGGAACTGCTCACCTCTTCAAGTTCGCTTTGTGACGGAGCATTCGCTGGCGTAATAAGTGCAAAAGAAAACGCTTTTGGCGTCGTTGGTAAAAACGAAGACAACAATATGCTCATTGTTTCAAACACAGAAAAAGGAACATCAAGCATCACAACAAAAAATGATTTCCATTTCACAAAAGACAAATTCTACAAAATTTCACTCGACATTCTCACTCAACGTATGCAAACACTCTCAAGCGAAGATGACAAAGAATTGACATTTGGCGCAAGTTTGAAACTTTCTGGTTTTGACACAACTCTCAAAAACATTGTCACAAACGGAGAATTCAAAACATACACATTCCTTCTCAAAGCAACAGAAGATGGCGATCAAGGTCTCACACTCACAGTTTCAAGCCCAATATCTCAAACTCTTGGAACAGCAATCGTTGACAATTTGGTTGTGACAGAACTCGACCAAGCGGAATATGACGAAGCAGTTGCACTCAAGGAATCCAAAAAACAAGCAAACGTCGCAGTTGTTGAAACATCAAGCAATGACGACACACCAGGCGACACAACAGACGAAGCAAATGAAACAAACAAACTTTCAAACAAAGAAATCTGGCTTCTCGTCCCATCAATCATATTTGGTGTTGCAGTGATTGGCGCAATTCTTGCTTTCACACTTCGACACATCAAAATCAAAAAGTTTGAAAAATCAACTCAAGCAACCTATAACCGCAAATCTTCTCTTGAACGCGAAAAAGCAAAAATTGAGGCAAAGAAAAACATTGACAAACAAATTGCTGAACAAGTTGAACTGCAAAAGATTGTTGAAAATGAACTTGCAACACTTGAAGAAAACTATCAAAAAGATTTGCAAGAGTTTAGATCACATGGAAACTCAAAATCAAGCAAGATGGAAAAAGAATTCAAATCTTATATGAACGAAAAATCAAAACTTGATGCAACTTTGAATTCAATCAAAGAAAAGATCAAACAACTTGAAAACCCTGAACTTCTCGTTCTTGAAGAAAAGAAAATCTATCTCAAATATCAAAAAGAACAAGAAAGAGTTGATCGTCACATCAAACGTGAAACCAAAAAACTCAACAAAGACAAAAAGAAACAAAAATAAGTTGAATAAAAAAGAAGAGAACAACACATCTCTTCTTTTTTTTGTTATTTTACAAAGCGGCGTCTTCTTCACTTTCGTTGTCAAGCGTTATTCTTCCGACTGACACTTCGTAGGCAACTCTGTCTTCGACATTGCCGTCTTCGAGTTTCTTTTGATACACCCTGCTTTGGATTCGTCCAACAAGGCTCACTTTGTCGCCAACCGTAGCATCTTTAATAAACCTCGCATTTCTGCCCCACGCGATGCAAGGAAGATAGTCAGATTTGTTGTAGGCGCGATTTACTGCAATCAACACATCGCAAATTTCGCGCTTAAATGGCGTCGTTCGATAAATCGGATTTTTGCAAATAAATCCATTGATTTCAATTATGTTTGTTGGCATATCTTTTTGTTCTGTTGTCACTTCGCGAACAAAAACAGTAAGCATCAAATGACTTCGTGTTTCATCGCTTTTGTTATAACTTCGAAATTGTCCTTTGATTGAAATGACATTGCCAACCTGAATTAAATTTCCAGTCATAAGTTTTTCTGAAATGGTGATTGGAATGATGTCGATGTTTTGACTGAGTCTTTCAACCTCCAAATCAATCTCATAAAATGCTTCGCCGAATGTTTCATGAGAAAACTTTGGCTCTGTTGCCACTTTCCCCGTCAAAAACACCCTGTTGTTATTCATTTGTTCATAATTCATATTTTCCCTCCTGGTTTTCTCTTTTTATGCGTTTTTTGTTTGAGTCCCATCACGGCGAATTGAGTAATTTGATTTATAAATCAAGTTGCCAACACTCGTCACTTCATAGCCTTTCTTTTGAAGTCTGTCAAGCATGATTGGAAGCGCTTCGGTGATGTGGTCAGAATTGTTGTGGCAAAGAATGATTGAACCATTTTTCACACGTGATACAACTCGTTTGCAAATTTCGTCAGCCTTTATTCCTTTCCAGTCAAGCGTGTCGACGTCCCATTGAATTGGAATGAGGTTCATATCCTCACAAACTTTCATTGCGGTGTTGTTGTATGACCCAAATGGAAATCTGAACACCTCAACCTTTTTGTTTGTTATTCCTTCAATGGTTTTGATTGAACCTTCAAGTTCTTGTCGCATTTGCGTCTCAGATAGTTTTGCAAAGTCGGGGTGCGAGTTTGAGTGACTCCCGATTTCAAATCCGTTTTCATCAATCTTTTTAACCAAATCGCTGTGTTCTTCCGCCCAAAAACTCACCAAGAAAAATGTTGCATTAACTTTGTATTCTTTGAGAATGCTCATAATCTTTTCGGTTTTGTCGGCACCCCACGCAGCATCAAATGATATTGCGACCTTTTTTTCTTCGGTTTCAACGCAGTAAACAGGCACTTTTTTTGCTGGATAGCCAAAATAAACCTGTGCCGCATTCACTCCGTCAATGCTGATTGAGAGCAAGCAAGCCACAATGATAACGAAGATTGTGAATTTTATTGTCCTTGATTTAACGACTAGAAACGGCATGAAAACCTCACTTTTAATGTTATTTGAAATGTTTATACATTCAAATGCTAAAAATATAATTTTTTGTTTTGTTATGTCGAAAAATATTCAACGTCTAATGTAATATATTTTTGAGATTCCCAAATATGACAAAAGCAAAACAAAAAACGGGGCTATGTGCCTCGTTTTTTGCTTGAATGCTTGAATTTGCTATCTGTTATAAGAATATACTTCTTCAATCTTTTGTTTGACTTTTTGAGTGCCTTTTGTGTATCGCCCTTCAACGTCGAGCGAACGCGTTGCTACCGACACAAGTCCATTTGTTGTGAGAACTGCAATAATTTTATTGGTGTTATAAATTTGTCCAAACAAAACTTCTTTTCCGTTTTCCCCAAGCGCAATCGTTCGAAGTCCTTTTCTATTTCTTGGCAAAACATCAAACTCACTGCACGAAACTCTTTTTGCAAAACCCTTGTTTGTCATCACAACCAAGGAGTCTTCCGCACTCACTTGCCCCGCACAAACAACTTCGTCTTTTGCTTCAAGACTCATTCCAATAACACCTGTTGAAATTCTGCCTTGTGTTGGAGTGTCAGTCTTTGACATATTGAGAACCATGCCACTCTTTGAGAGCATAATCACCGACCCGTCTTTTGTCTTGATTTCTGCTGACAAAACTTTATCGCCATCTTTGAGTTTGACGACTTGATAGAAGCCTTTGCTGATGACAAGGTCGTCAAAGTTTGATAGTTTGACCATTCCAAATTTTGTCATAAACAGCACTTGCAAATCTTCTGTTTTTTCTGGCATTTCAAGGATTGACACAATTTTGTCATTCACATCAGCATTTGACTCAATATTTTTTATTGATGTTCCCTTGTCACGCCATTTTGCTTCTGGGATTTTTTGCACATCAGTTTTGATGCAATTTCCATTTTCTGTTATCATCAAAATTTTTTTCTTTGATTTTGTTGGAACAAGCACAGTGTGAATGTCGTTCGCACTTGAAGTGTCAGTGATTTCTTTTTGAGCCATTGAGTAATTTTTTGCTGCAATGTTTTTGACATTGTTTGCCGCCGTCACACCAATATAAACATCTTTTTGATATGCTGTTTCGTCTTCTTCTTTGAGTTGTTTGATTTCAAGAGTCTTGATTATCTCGCTTCTTCTTGGAACTGAATACTTCTTCTTGATTTCAAGAAGTTCATTTTTAACAATTTCAAATTGCAATTTCTTTGAAGCAAGGATTTCAGAAAGTCGTTTGATGAGCTCTTTGAGTTCTTTGAGTTCAAGTTCAAGTTTTTCAACTTCAAGATTTACAAGTCGAGCAAGACGCATGTCAAGAATTGCCTGCGCTTGGCGTTCAGAAAGCAAAAATCTGTCTTTGAGCCTGCTCTTTGCCTCAGCCGTGGTTGAAGACTTTTTGATGATTTTGATAACTTCATCAATATTCTTGATTGCAATCAGAAGTCCTTCAACAATATGAGCCCTATCTTTTGCTGCATCATAATCAAACTTTGTTCTCTTATAGATGACTTCACGTTGATATTCAACATAGTATGAAATGATGTCAAGAAGTCCCATGAGTTTTGGTTTTCCACCAGCGATTGCAAACATATTTATGCTGAATGCGGTCTGCAAGTTTGTTGATTTATAGAGATATTCCAAAACCTCTTTTGGATTTGCTTCCTTTTTTAGGCGAATGACAGCACGCATTCCTTCCCTATCGCTTTCATCACGAATTTCAGAGATGTCAGCGAGTGGATTTTTTCCGTCGTTTTTGAGTTCAGCAATCTTTTGCAAAATTGCTGCCTTGTTTTGTTGATAAGGAATTTCAGTGAACACGAGTTCGCGTTTGTCACCTTTTGATTCAAGGTGGCATTTTGCTCGAATTATTAGTTTGCCTTTTCCTGTGCGATAAGCATTGACGATTTCATCTCCCGCAGTGATTTGAGCACCGGTTGGAAAATCTGGCGCAGGAATATATTTCATCATCTCGGCAAGTGTGATTTTGTTGTTGTCAATATATGCCACTGTTCCGTCAATCACTTCGCCCAAATTGTGAGGAGGAATGTTTGTTGCAAGACCAACAGCAATTCCATATGCACCATTAACCAAAAGGTTTGGAAAACGCCCCGGCAAAATATCTGGTTCTTTCAATGTGTCGTCAAAGTTAAGTCCCCAACGAATTGTATTTTTTTCAATATCACGCAAAAGTTCCATTGCGAGAGGTTGAAGTTTTGCTTCGGTGTATCTCATTGCAGCAGCACCATCGCCATCAACTGAGCCAAAGTTTCCGTGACCCCAAATCAGTGGAGCACTCATTGAGAAATCTTGCGACATTCTGACCATTGCGTCATAAACAGAACTATCGCCATGAGGGTGATATTTACCCATGCAATCACCAACAATACGCGCAGACTTCCTGAAAGGTTTGTCTGGTGTGACACCGAGTTCAAGCATGGAATAGAGAATTCTTCTTTGAACAGGTTTGAGTCCGTCTTCAACACGAGGAAGTGCACGGTCAAGCACGACGTGTTCGGTGTATGGAATCATTGAATCGTGCAAAACTTCGTCAATGCTTTTTTCAAACAATCCGTCACTCCCGCGAGGAGGCAAAGAAAAGGCACTTTTTGCGTCTTGAGACTCTTCAATAATTTCTTCGTTTTTGAACTCAATGCTCATGTCTTCGTCCTCCTTCTTTTGGTTTTGTATGTCTGATTTAACGACTTTTTGACTTGCTTTTTGTTGCTCGCGTTTTTGTTCTTCAAACTCCGCGACTTGCTCTTTTTCTTTCTCTTCTCGCTCAAGTTTTTGCTCTCGGCTCTCTTTTGGTGGCCTCGATGGCTTTTGTTCATGAGAGAGCGTGCTTTCGCTTTGTTTGAGCCTTGCATCAAGGTCGAGAAGCAGTTGCGAAAAATCAATTTGACCTTCAATTTTTTGCGAAGAAACATTTTCGCTATGTTCTTCTTCCTGCGTCATGGAAGAAAGAAGTTCATCATAGCGAACTTGCCCCGGCAAAACATTATTTGGTTTGTGTTGATTTTCTTTTTCGTCCAATTATCTATCGACTTCCTTTATAAATGTGTCTTCACGATTGAAATTGCAATGTTCATTCAAATATTCTTTTCTTGCATCAATATCATCACCCATAAGCGTCGTCACCATTCTTTCCGCTTCTGCGACATCGTCAATGGTCACACGCAAAAGAGAACGCTTGCTTGGGTCCATGGTTGTGTCCCAAAGTTGTTCAGGGTTCATTTCGCCAAGTCCTTTGAAGCGTTGAATTTGATACCCTTTCCCAGCGCGTTTGATTGCATCAGGAAGTTCTGCATCTGAATAAACATATTCTGAATAGTCTTTTTTATAAACACGATAAAGTGGTGGCAATCCAATATAAACGTGTCCGTCTGTCACCAAACTCTTCATATAACGGAAGAAGAATGTGAGAAGAATTGCACGAATATGGAAGCCGTCTTGGTCAGCATCGGAAAGAATGATAACTTTGTTATAACGAAGGTTTGAAATGTCAAAATCTTCGCCAATTCCAGTTTCGAGTGCTGAAATTATTGTCCTAACTTCTTCGTTTGCAAGAACTTGGTCAAGTCTTTTCTTTTCCGCATTAAGCGGTTTTCCGCGAAGTGGCAAAATTGCTTGGAACGACCTGTCGCGCGCTTGCTTTGCGCTTCCGCCCGCCGAATCACCCTCAACAATAAAGAGTTCGGTTGTGTCGTTCTTTCGCGTTGTGCATGCAGCAAGTTTTCCAACCAAGTTATAGTTGTCAATGCTGTTCTTTTGACGTGTTATTTCTTTTGCTTTGCGTGCTGCTTCTCTTGTTTTTGCTGCACCCTTTGCTTTGTTTATGATGATTTCTGCAATCTTGATGTTTTCTTTTTTGTCAAAAAACTTTTGGAGTTCGCTCGAAACCAAAGCATCAACTTCGGTTTTGGCTTCGGGATTTCCGAGTTTTGTTTTTGTTTGTCCTTCAAACTGAACATTTCGCATTTTGATTGAAAGCATAACCGTGATGCCCTCGCGAAAGTCTTCGCCCAAAAGGTTTTGCTCTTTTTCTTTGAGAAGTCCATTCTTTCTCGCAACATCATTCATGGTTTTTGTGAACGCACTCTTAAAGCCTGTTTCATGCATTCCGCCTTCGGTGGTTGGAATGTTGTTTACATATGAAAAAGAGTTTTCGGTGTATGAATCTGTGTAGATGACCGCCGCTTCAAGCTTGAGAACTTTGCTCTCTGCTTCCATAAGAATTGGATCTTTGAAAAGTGGTGTTTTGCCTTGAATCATGTATAAAGCAAAGTCTTTGACACCGCCCTCAAAATGAAAGTCTTCCGCTTTGTTTTGTCTTTCGTCCGTGAGCGAAATCATGACACCTTTGTTCAGATATGCCAGTTCTCTCAATCTTTTTGCAATGGTTGCATAATCAAACACAATTGTTTCAAAAACTGAACTATCCGGCATGAAAGTCACTTTTGTTCCAGAATGAGTCGAAACACCAATCTCTTTGAGTGGACAAACTGGAATTCCGCTGTGCCATTTTCCGTTTTCGTCCTTGAAACTCGAAAACTCCATGTAATATTTTTTCTTATCCTTGTTGACTGTCACTTTGAGCCAACTCGAAAGTGCATTGGTGACTGACGCACCAACGCCGTGCAAACCACCTGAATAACCATAATTGTCGTTGTTGAATTTTCCGCCAGCATGGAGTTGCGTAAAAACAACCTCAACACCAGATTTTTTCAGTGTTGGGTGAATATCAACCGGAATTCCTCTTCCGTCGTCTTCAACAGTCACAGAACCGTCAACATGGAGAGTTATTGAAATTCTTTTTCCATATCCATTTGCGACCTCATCCATTGAGTTGTCGACAATTTCCCACAAGAGATGGTGAAGTCCTTTCACACTCGTCGTTCCAATATACATTCCCGGACGAAGTCTAACCGCTTCAAGTCCTTCAAGAACAACGATGTCTTTTGATTTGTAATTCTCAGCCATACGTTCTCCAAAAAATAATCAATCTTTTTTATTATATCATAACAAAACAAATTAAAACAAGATTTTGTCAAACTTTTTAAAAGAAAAAATCGTCAAACAAATTAAAAAAATAAAAACACTTCAAGCCATCTAAAATTTTTTGCGTTGTATAAAAATTTATGTTATTGCATATTTATTCATAAAAATAAAATAATTAAGATATGCATACAATAACAATATGGAAAGCAAAAAAGAAAAATCAATCGTTCTCACTGGTGGTGGAACAGCGGGTCACGTCATGCCAAACCTTGCACTCGTTCCAGAACTCGAAAAACACTTTGACAAAATTTATTATTTTGGGACTGCGACTGGCATTGAAAAAGAAATTTTGAAATCATATCCCGAAATTGAATTTGTTGAGATTCCTGCGGTCAAGTTTCGAAGGACTTTTTCCTTTGACTTGTTCTTGTTGCCATTCAAACTCATCTCTTCAATTCGCAAAACAAAAAAAGTCTTAAAAGGGTTAAAACCAGACATAATTTTCTCAAAAGGCGGTTATGTTGCAATTCCTGTTGCAATTTCGGGCAAAAAATTAAAAATTCCTGTTATTTCACACGAATCTGATTTTTCGATGGGACTTGCAAACAAAATTATCTATCACTACGCAACAGTGATGTGCACAAGTTTTGAGATGCAACAAAAAAAATCAAAAATGATTTGCACAGGCTCGCCTGTTCGTCCAGAAATCACAGCGGGACGCGGAAAAGTTCAAAAACAAAAACTTGGGTTTGATTCTCGTCCAGTGATTTTGGTGTTTGGCGGTTCAATCGGAGCAATGGCAATAAACCAACTTGTTTGGAACAATATTCAAACACTTTCAAAAAAATATAACATCGCTCATATTGTTGGGCGAGGCAACCAAAACAAAAGCATAAATATTCAAAATTACAAGCAGTTTGAATTTGTTTCAAACATACAAGATTTTTTTGCCATGAGTGATATTGCGGTTTGTCGAAGTGGTGCAAACACACTTTTTGAGCTCATCGCCACACGCCTTCCCGCCCTTCTCATTCCTCTGCCGAAACTCGAAAGTCGTGGCGACCAAATCGACAACGCAAAATACTTTGAAAAACTTGGCTATTTCCGAGTGTTTGAACAAGAGAACGCAACAAATCAAAAATTTGTCAAAGAAATTGAAATCACATTATACAAAAAAGACATACTCAAAAAGAATATGTCAAATTCAAAAGAAAGTTCAGCAAATCAGAGGATTGTTGACATCATTGTTTCAAACATCAAAACATAACGAATTTGAACGCATCAACCAGTCCATAACCCTCTTCATTCTTATTGAATGATATTGGTCTGCAACTTGCAACAAGTTTTTGCTTGACTTGATATGGTGTTGCTCGCGGATATTTCTGCAAAATCAAAGCACATAATCCCGCAATCATTGGAGTGGCAACACTTGTGCCGCTCATTTTCCCATACATCTTTTTGTCCTGCGTGCAAGATGTAATATCAACGGAAGGCGCAAGACAATCAGGTTTAAACTTTGAAAACGCTGGCCCTCGCGAAGAAAATTTGGCAATTTTAAAATCCTTTGTGTCGTAGTGCCCATCAAACACACGCCTGTCATCAAGCCCGCCGACCGTGATTATTTTTGTGCTGACTCCTGGCGACTTGATTGTCTGATATTCGGGCCCAGAGTTTCCCGCTGCCGCAACAACAACAATCCCCTTGCCAACAAGCATTTCAGCACCTTTTGCGATTGGGTCATTAACCATCATTGGCTCACTTCCAAAGCTCATACACACAACGCGAATGTTATATTCCAAATGGTGGTCATAAACCCACTGCATGGCAGAAAGAATGGTCATTGCTCCACTTTCGCCATCACTCGAAAGTGCTTTGAGGGCAACAATGTTTGAGGCCGGTGCAACACCTTCATATTTCCCACCACTCGCAAGACCATTGCCGCTTCCAACACCGCAAACAAAAGTCCCATGGCCGTTGTCGTCATGCATGGTTTGATTGTCTGTCACAAAGTTTTCAAAATGAAGGACGCGGTTTTTGCCAAACACAAAGTCCATGTGTGGAGCAAGCCCTGTGTCGATATAGCAAATTGTCACACCCTCACCGCGAAATCCCGCATTATGAACTTCGTCCACCCTCATAATTTTTCGCGAAACATCAATCATTGCTTGAACACTTGCCGCACGCGAAACATACTCAACAATTTTGAGCGCTGAAATTTTTTGCAAAGAACTTGGCAAAATATTGACACCAACCGCACCAATAAACGGAAAAACATCTATTGACGAAATGCCGAGAATTTTCTTGTTTTTCACAAAATAATTTTCAAGCTGATATGGACTTCTTGAATAAATCAGGCAGTCAACATTTTCTTTGCTTGAAAGAGTGAACACGCTTTCATATAAACTTGGGTCAATCTTTTGTTTCATTTGAGTCCTTGCAAAATTGAATTAATATGATTTTTTTGTTCCTCACTCATGTAAGGCGCCATCATATTAAATGTGTTTGATAGTTTTTCAAAATCAAATGTTCCAGCCATTTTTTGTTTTGCAACTTCTTTGATTAGTTCTTCTTGAAGTTGGTTCTGTGACAAGTTTTTGTGCGAGTCATAGAAGTTTTGAAAGTCCTTAGGTGGCTCTGTTTGTGAGTTCCTTGATGTGTCTTTTGGTGCCTCTTCAAACTTCATTTGTGCAAAATCTTTCAAATTTTTTGACATTTAATACCTCAAAACTAACTAGTTTAATATATGCGCGCATATATTTATTAGTGAAAGGAAACGCTATGAATTTATCAAAATTATTAAAAGGATTTTTGGGGCAAAAACAATCCGCTTCTCCCGCACCTCGCCCCGCACCACAAAATTATAATCTTTCTGAAAACTACTATCCAAAAGAAGCGTTTGACACGCCAAAGCAGCCACAAACGCAAGCTTCTGCAACACAGTTCATGCCAAATTTTGCACCAGATTCTTCACCCATGCAACAAGTGACACAGCAACAAGCCCCAGCAAGTGGTGGCGGACTCGACATTCAAAGTTTGTTGCCACTTCTTGCTGGGATGAACGGCGGAGGTGGCAGCGGGCTTAATATTGCGAGTTTGCTTGGAGGGAACAAGTCTGGCGCAAGTTCAGGAAATCCGCTCTCTCTTGTTTCATCAATTTTGGGCAATAACAAAAAGGACGACAAAGATGTCGACCTAAACAAAAATTCAAAGCAAAGCATTGAGAGTTTCAAAAAAATATCTGACCTTGACGATTAAAACATTTTTCGGAAAACTGTGACGAGATTTGCAAATATTATTGCGTCATCAAAGTTTTTGAGGTTGAGTCCCGTGTGTTTTTTTACTTTGTCAAGACGATATGTCAAAGTGTTACGGTGCATAAACCCATTTTTTGATGCTTGAGAAATGTTGAGATTATTGTCAAAGAAAATTTTTATTGTTGACATAATTTCTTCATCTCTCAAAATATTTAATATATTTTCATTTGAAAAAATGGTTATAAACTGCATTTTTTGTCTTTCAAGGGCAAAATCAACAATATTGCCAGTTGAGAACAACGCTCTCACATCGTCACACAAACTTCCAAGTTCCTCATCATTTGTCATTTTGTCCATTAGTCTTCAACCTGCCCGTTATTAAACTTTATAGTTCTTGAACAAAGTCTGTTCGCAATTTCTTCACTTGTTGTTGCAATGAGGCAAGTGACTCCGGATTTGACAAACATATCATCAAAGAGTTTGATAAGTTTTTCTCTTCCATCGTTTTCAACTTGGTCAAAAACATTATTTATCAATAGAACATCAAGTTTTCTGAATGACAAGCGAATGAGTGCAATCATATATTTTTCAAACAGACTGAGTTTCTTGATTTTTTCGTCTTTATATTTTGCTAGGTCGAACAAAATCAAAGCTTCATTGATTTTTTCCTCAATTTCATATTTTGTGAATCCTCTGTCTTTGAGAACAAATTCCAAGTTTTCTTTGACGGTTTTTCTTTCCATAAAAACGGGAGTTTGAGGGAAATATCCCATTGAAATGTCGTTTTTGAAATCGAGTTTTTTGAGTGGAATGCCTTTTATATAGATTTCCCCACTATTGATGTCTTCAAGCTTGCAAAGAACACGAAGCATGCTTGTTTTGCCGCTGTCTTCCCCGCCAAGGAGTGCAACGCTCTCACCTTTTTGGATATCAAATGAAACATCATAGAGTGCATAAAACTCTTTCGTAAACTTCAAGCAAACATTTTTTACACTAATCATATCAACCTCGTTAAACTAAATTTTACACAAAAAAATCCAAAAGTCAACTGACAAAAAGTGTTCTTGCAAAATGAATTTATATATGATATAATATTTGTATGGAAAAGAATATATTTGGAGAAGAACTCCGAGCACTGTTTCGTGAAATATTCAAGCTTGAAGTCAAGACGGTTGCGTCTGATGTTGCTTTCCTTGGAAAAATGAAAAACACCAAACTCAACGAAGAGCGTCTTACACTCAAAGAGCGAAAATGGCTTGAAAACATTGGCATTCTCACTCCCGACTCAAAAAATATGGTGAGTTATGACGACAGAACAATTTTCTCGCACATAATTTCAGCGGTATATGCTGGACTTTATGGGCTTAACTTTGTTGATGTAACCGCCCACTGTCTTGAAACAATAAAAAAACAAAAAGGGTTGAGCGAAAAACAAAATCTTGTTGACCACCTTTCAGCAAAAGAGATACGTCAATTTTCTGTCGCACTCTACACACTTTCAAATGAAATTCGACAACTCAAAAATGCTGGAAAACTTGAATACGCGACAATGTCAAATTTCTATTCAGTTGCCGACCGTGCTTTTGTTGCTGGGCTCAATGCAAGACGAAATAGTGTGTTTGACAAAAATTCTGAATTTGTCACAAAAAATTCAAAGCATAAAGCATCAAACACTCTCAACAACATTGACGCCTCGCTTCAAATCGGCACATTCTCTCACAAACATATGCAACTTGCTGTTCAAGACGAAGAGTATTGCAAAAAACAAAAAGAACAATATCTTGCCAATCAAAATCAAATTCGAAGTTTGCTCAAAGAAAACGATTACAACTCAAACCAAATCAATCAAGTTCTTGCAACAATTGATGAGGGATATTACAAAACAAGATGTTTTCGACCCAGCAAACTCATGATTTCAAATTTAATCAGTCGCGATGACGCAATGCTGTCAGTCGACGACCTTGATGCACAAAACACAAAATTGATATTCGCAAAATTGTCACTCGAAAAATATTTGAAACGAACGGACAAAAACACCCGCCTGTTATCAGACTTGCTTAACTGTGCATTCCGAAGCGGTTCAAGGGCACGCGAAGATTGCATTTTCAAACATCAAACATCTCCAGAGTTTTTTGCAAGTTTTGCAAGCGCTTTGATTTTGGATAAAGAAAAAAAGTTGAACAAAAATTTATAAACCACAATTAAAAAAACGATATGTTTTTTAACAAAATATGATGTCCATTATTTTGGACATCATATTTTTGTTTGCACTAAATTTGTTCTCCCACAAGAATTGCACTTGCCCACGCCCACGCGAGATTATATCCCCCGCACAAGCCATCAACATCAAGACATTCTCCAACAAAATATAGGTTTGGATGTTTTTTCGACATAAGGTTTTCATCAACTTCATCAAGTGAAATTCCACCAACTCGAACTTGCCCTTCTCCCAACGTCCCTTGAATATGAAATGCACAATTTTTTATTTGTTCAACAAGGTCACAAATTTGTTTTTCTGTCACATTTTTGCAAAGTGTTGACGGCAAAATTCCACATCTTTTGAGAAACATTGCACCAAGAAGTCTATGAAACATTCCAACAAAAACGTTTTCGATTGGCTCATTTTTTTGCTTGTTTAGGCGGCGATTTAATTCATCTTTCAAAGCAGAATTTTCAAAAAATGGTGCAAAATCAACAAAAATTGTTGGATTTTTTATGTTTTTTCGAGAAATTATGCTCGAAATATCAAAAACACATATCCCTCCGAGTCCGTCTTGCTTGAATTGAAGTTCGCCAACCTCTTTATATAATTCACCCTCAATCGCAATCTTTATTTCAACTTTTGCACGAATTCCTGCAAGTCCCGCAATTTCTTCTTTTGGAGTTTTAAGTGAACAAAGTCCCTGTCTTTTTTCTGTCGAAGAAATGCCCAATTTAGTCAAAAACTCATTTGAGATATTTCCAGAAGAAATGACAACTTTGTCAAAAATTTCATTTTGAATTTCAAATTTTCCGTCACGAATTTTTATGTCCAAAACTGGGCTATTTGTTTTTATGAAAACTCCAACTCTTTGACACTCATAACGCAATACGTCAAGCACAGAACTTGCAAGGTTGCTTGCCGGATACATTCTCCCCTCTTCATCCCAGTTATAACACAAACCTAAATTTTTAAAAAAGTTCAATATGTCATCAAGTCCAACTTTTGCGAATACTCGCTCAACGAACTGGGGATTATTATATTTTTTTGGCGATAAATTTTTGTTGCAGAAATTGCACCTGCCATTCCCCGTTTGCAAAATCTTTTTGCCAATGCGGTCGTCCTTCTCAAACAAGACAACCTCACCGTTTTCCGCTGACATTATTGCGGCGACAAGTCCACTTGCACCGCCACCTATTATTGCAATTTTTTGTTTCATCATATAGTGAGTTTAAGTCAAATAATGTTTGCGGTCAAGAAAAAACTTTGTTTTGTTTGTGTTTTCTTTTATTTGCGTATAAAATAACTTTTGAGGTAGTTATGAAAAAGACAAAAATTGTTTGCACAATTGGACCTGCTTGCGATGACAAAGATAGTTTGATTTCTCTCATGAAAGCGGGCATGAATGTTGCAAGAATTAATATGAGTCATGGCTCACATGAAAGCCATCAAAAAACAATAAACAACATCTTGGCCGCTCGCAACGAACTCGGGTTGCCACTTGCCCTCATGCTCGACACAAAAGGTCCCGAAATTCGTTTGGGCGAACTTCCAAAGCGTGGCATTGAACTTGTTGCGGGAGACACCTTTACGCTAACAAAAAAACAAATTCTTGGAACAAAAAAGATTGCATCAGTTTCGTATCCACAAATGATTGATGATGTTGAAGTTGGCAACAAAATTTTTGCGAATAATGGCATGCTTGTTCTTCGTGTGATAAAAAAGAACGAAGAAAGTATCGACACCAAAGTTTTGTTTGGTGGAAAACTCACGACTCACAAAGGAATCAATGTCCCTGGAATAAAAATTCGCAGAGATTTTTTGAGTGAAGCGGATAAATCGGATTTGCTTTTTGCAATAAAGAATGATGTTGATTACATCGCTGCTTCGTTTGTGTCAAACAAAGAAGACTTGTTTGAAATGAAAGAATTTTTGAACAAAAACGGAGCAAAGGACATAAAAATAATTGCAAAAATTGAAAATGGCGAGGGCGTCAAAAAAATTGACGAAATCATCGCGAACTCGGACGGAATTATGGTTGCACGCGGAGACTTGGGAGTTGAAATACCACTTGAAAAAATTCCACATATTCAAAAGAAAATCATCAAATCTTGCATAAGTGAAGGAAAAATCTCAATTGTTGCCACTGAAATGCTCGAATCAATGACGAACTCCCTTCGACCAACTCGCGCTGAAGTGAGCGATGTCGCAAACGCAATTTATGAATGCGCAACGGCAACCATGCTTTCGGGCGAAACTGCGGTTGGAATTAATCCCCTTCGCGTTGTTAAAACAATGTCAAAAATTATTATGGAGACCGAAAACAATATTGCATACAACACAAAATTTTTGCGACACACCTACAAGACCCTTTCCATTTCTGATTCGGTTGCAAGTTCGACCTGCAAAAACCTTGTATCTCTCGGGTCCCCTGCTTGCTGTGTTTATACAGAAACTGGAACTACTGCCGAACTTATATCACGCTATCGTGTCAAAAACCGAATACTTGCCCTGACATCAAATCAAAAGACATTTAATCAACTCGCACTTTGCTGGAATACGACCGCAATTTTAACAAAAACGCTCGAAAATGAATATGAAATGATTGAAAATGCAAAATCCATTTGCAGATCTTTGCATTTGGGGAAAACAAATGATATAATAGTTATGGTTGTTGGAACACCAAAACAAACAGGCAAAACCAATACTATAAAAATTCTAAATTTATAGGAGGAAATTATGTCAAACAAATCTGAAGACGAAGTTGTGATTGAAGCGAAACCACAAACTTCAAAGAAAACAAAATTTGATGCAAAATCATTGTTCTCACTCAAAAACATTCCACTATTCCTTTCACTCGTTGCAATATTTTTTATGCTGCTTGGGGCATTCATTCTGATTTGTGGAGGGACGAAAGGAGTTCTTGCAATGACAGGGATTGCCACAATAATCAATATTGGTGCAATTGGAACATTGGTTGCATACTTCATTTGTGAAAAACGAGTTTCATTTGAAGTTCTACATATTGTTGTTGCGCTTTCACTTTTTGCAAACATAATCACAATTCTCTAAAAAAGATTAATACACAACAATTTTTGGTTGTGTATTTTTTATGCTTTGTATTAATATATACGTATAATAATTTTGCATTCATCAAAGGAGTTTTTATGCCAAGCGGTTCACATGGAGGCGGTGGCGGAAGTCACGGCGGCGGTTTTGGAGGAGGTTCACATTTCGGAGGCGGACACAGAAGTTCCGGTTCGTTAAGACGAGGGCCCACACCATTAAGAATTTGGTTCTTTGGACATCGATATTATGTCCCAGCGGAAAAGACAAGTGCTTTGCGCGGACTTTTCACGGCGTTTTTTGTTCTTATTTTGTTTGGGTTTATGTCGACCCTTGGACTTATTGCAGCAAAAGACCAAGTCAAAAAAATTGAAGACGACAACGCCTACTATATCAACATGATAAATTACGCGACCACTCACCCAGACTATCAAATAACTGGAAAAATAACTGGGAAGTTCCGAAATGATGATTGCGGAAAATGGTATCTGACATACTCACTTCAAACATCTGACGGGAAAACCCTTGATGGATATACGTTCTCGGTTTATTCAATTAATGAGATCGATCAATTTGTTGTCGGCGACAACATTTTGCTTGCTGTTGATTCAATCCCTGTGACAATGCGAACAGATTCAATCAACATGGATTATATCAATATTCCACTTGAAAATGACGGCGAATATGTCGGAGCAAAAAATTCAAAAAGAACTGCAATGATTATGACCATTGCTTGCTTTGGTGCGAGTGTTGTTGTTGCAGTGCTTACATTCATCAAAGCAAAGAAAAGCATGAAACTCAACGAACTTGAAAAAGAAAATGCATCTTCTCCTGCCCAAAATGAGAGCGTGAAAAGATGCAAATATTGTGGCTCAAAACAAAATCCAGACGACACAAAATGTCCAAATTGTGGAGCTAGTTTAGTTGACTAGGTTTTAGGTAAGTCAAAACAACCGTCCCATATTTCTTTTGACAAACAATATTATATCCAGAAAAATCAATTCGGTTTTCAAAATAGCTTTCACACACAACTATTCCATTTGTGGATAGTTGTGCGTTTTCTTTTATGAGCTTCAAAGCACTTGCATATGCCTTTGTATGTTCGTATGGTGGATCAATATAAATTATATCAAATTGTTTTTTGTTGGTTTTTAAAAACTTTTTGTAGTCAATCAACTGAACATCGCACTTTTCACCAATCAACTTCAAATTTTGCCTAATAAGGTCAATACTTTCTGGATTATTATCGCAAATTGTGACTGCCGCTCCGCGTGAAAGCGCTTCAATTCCGATTGCCCCACTGCCACCAAACAAATCCAAAAAACGAGCACCGTCAATTTCAAATTGCATTTTTGTGAAAAACGCCTGCTTGACAATGTCAAGCGTTGGTCGCACATCTTCTGTTTTTGGTGCCAGCAAATTTCTTCCCTTGTGTTTTCCTGATATGATTCTCATGTGGGAATTATATATCACAAAAAAGTTTTTTTCAACAAAATTTAGTGTTTCCTCAAGTTTTTGAAACCAGTTAGTACTTCGTATGGAATAACACCCAACTTTTCCGCCCAAACATTTGCATCATCGAACACAACGACCTCATCACCCTCTTCGCACAAAACATTTGTCACATCACAAATAATCATATCCATGCAGACACCCAAAATCTCACATTTTTGATTGTTAATTTTGACAAATGCTTGATTTGTTAATTTTTTTGGGATGCCGTCAGCATATCCATAGAATATGGTTGCAGTGCGGCGAGGAAATGAAGCGGTTTTACACGGGAAATATCCCGTCATTTCATATGGCAAAACTTCATTGATTTGCAAAATTTTTGATGTCACTCGCATGACTTTTTGAACTGATAAATCACTTGAATATCCATATAGTGCCAAACCCACCCTGACCATATCAACGCAAAATGAAAACTTTTCACAAATTGCCCCACTCCCACCGACATGAATAAGAGGCTTAAACATTTTGTCAATTGAAAAAACGAACAATCCGAATTGCTTTTTCTGTTTCTCAAAATATGATTTATCTTCTTTTATTGAACAAAAATGAGTAAAAAGTCCACAAAATTCAAGATTTTTTGAGTTTTTTAATAAATTTTGCATCAAATTAAACTCTTTTATTGTTTTGACGCCCAGTCTGTTCATGCCAGAATTGATTTTGATATGAATTTTCAAATGAAAAGAATTTTGCTTGCAAATCTCTTCCATTTTTTGCAAATCAGAAAATGAAAAAACACTCAACTCAACATTGTTGTCCTGATATTTTTGCAAGTCACAAAATTCACTTTTGCCAACCATCAAAATTCGATTCTGTGCCCCAACACACCGAATTGTTATTGCCTCGCCAATTGTTGCAACTCCAAAAAAATCAGCATCTTTTTTTAATGTTTCACAAACCTTTTTTATACCATGACCATATGCATCAGCCTTGACCATGGCACACACTTTTTTGCCACAACTTTTCTTTATGCATTGATAGTTGTTGCAAAGCGCTTCAATATTTATTTCTCTCATACTATGAGATTATTCAAATCAAGAATTTTTGGTTAAAAAAAAAGACCAGGTTTTTGGTCTTTTAATTAAATTCAACTGTAAACGTGCTGCCCTCATTTTCTTTGCTTTTGACACTGATTTTATAACCATGATAATCCAAAATTTCTTTCACAATTGTCAAACCCACACCGCTGCCTGCTGTTGTATGTTGTGAATTTGTTGAGCGGAAATGCCTTTGGAATATTTGAGGCAAATCTTTTTCAGATATTCCAATTCCGTGGTCAATGATTTCAAGTTTTGCATTCTCTCCATCTTTTTGCAAATTAACTTGAATGTTTTTGTTGTCTGTTGAATAGTTGATTGCATTATTTATCAAATTCATAATAACTTGTTCAATGCGCTGTTTGTCTGCATTAATGTTGATGTTTTTTGCAATTTTAAACTTAAATTTATAACCTTCATTTTCATAACGAGTTTTGTAGTTGTCTTCAATCCCCTTCAAACTTTCACTCAAATCAAATTCTGTTTTGTTAAAAACCATTGTTTTTGCTTGCAACTTTGAAAGGTCAATCATGTCTTTAACCAAGTTTTCAAGCCTATCGGTTTGTTCACTAATAACTTGCAAATGTTCTTTTCTTTTCACTGGGTCATCACCAGAGAAATCTTGCAAAAGTTCTGTGTATGAACGAATCATCGTAAGCGGTGTTCGAAGCTCATGAGAAACATTTTGAATGACATCTTTTTGTATCTCTTCGCTTTTTTTGATTTCAGAAATAGAATAATTCAAAGTTGAAGAAAGTTGTGCCACTTCAGTGTAGTCAAAGCTATCGAATTCAACACCAAGATTTCCACTCGCAAGAGTCGCTGCTTTTTCAGAAAGTTTTGTTATAGGCCTTGAAATATCTTTTGCAAGAACAAACCAAACCCCCAATGTCACAAGCAAACTCACAAGACTAACAATGAGCAAAACGAATGTCATAACTCGTGGAGTTTGATCAACAACAGAAACAACTCCACAAGTGTAGAAATATACATTGTTTCCGTCAATCTTTTCAACTCTGCCGCAATTAAAAGTTTCCGTGCCATCTTCTTCAAGATAATATCTCGTTGAGCTCTCTTTTCGAAGATTTTGTGCCATATCTTTGAGTTTTTGATTGAATGCTCCTTCCGTGTTGTTTCTCAATGTTGAAAATCTTATGTCAATGCTGTCGCCAAGTTTTGAATAAATAACAATCGAACAGTTGTTTTTGTTTGAATAATTTTTTAGAGTTGTCAAATCGCCATTTTCATAGAGCGACACAACTTGTTCATCAATTTTGGCCAAATCTTTTGACGTTATATTTCGATAAATGTTTGCATAAAGAAAAAATTGCAAAAGCCACACCAACAAAAGAATTATTGCGAGAAGTGACAAAAATCGCAAAAACAACTTGAACTTTATTCCATGCACATCAATAAGTTTACGCTTCAAATTTATAACCTTCTCCTCTGACCGTCTTAATTTTGTCGCCACAAGACTTCAAATCTTTGCGAAGCATTTTTATGTGAGTGTCGATTGTTCGAGGATCTTTGCGATAATCGTCACCCCAAATTGCTTCAAGCATTTGCTCACGAGATACATATTTTGTTCTGTTTTGAACGAGCAAAAGAAGCAAGTCGTATTCTTTGTTTGTCAATTCAACCTGTTCTTCATCAACAAACACCATGTGAGCCGACAAGTCAATTTTGAGATTATCAAAAATTAAAATGTCATGAAGGTTTGTTGCGTGTGAACGTTTTAACAACGCTTTTATTCTCGCGATAACCTCTTTTGGAGAAAAAGGTTTGACGATATAATCGTCAACACCAAGTTCAAAACCTTTGAGCTTGTCATATTCTTCCACTTTTGCACTGCACAAAATGATTGGAACATCTTTGATTTTTTTGATTTCTTCAACCGCCTCATATCCACTCATCTTTGGCATCATAATATCCATGATGATGCAATCATAGAAATTGACTTTTGCTTTTTCATATGCCTCAAGCCCATCGTATGCAACATCAGTTTCAAATCCCGAGTATTCACAATATTCCTTGATGACATTAACAATGTTTTTCTCGTCATCAACAATAAGAATTTTTGCCATATCAAACCTCATTTACATTTTACAACAATTTTTTTAATTTTTCAAACAAATAAAACAATAAAAAAATTCGTCCAAGAAGAACGAATTTGGCGGGTGGCAAGATTTGGCATTAGATGACGAAACAAAAGTTTAAAAGCAAATAATGCATTTATCTCCTCTTTTTGAAATTTCCAAAAGGAACTGTTGGATCCATTTTGTGAAATGCAATATCCATGTTTCTATCGCCAATAGTAATGAGATCTTCGGTGTCTTTTTTCGAAAGATTGTGAGCTTTGGCGAAGTCTTGTAATTGTAAAGAAAGTGTAGTTTTTATCAGTTCCAATTCAACTTTTAATTCATTGTCCATAAATTTTTCTCCTTTACTTTAAGGATATGGCAATGTGAGAAATAAGTCAAATAAAGTGACTTGAAAAAATAAACGCAAATAATGCGTTTATTTCGAAAGTATCCATTCTTGTAAGTCATTGTCTTTTGTATCTTGGTTTAGTTTGATGGAATAACCTGCCTCGGCAACGGCTTTTTGTAAAACTTTTAATTCTGGGTCATTTTTAAATATTTCTGGTAAAAATGAAAGAATATGTTCTTTCCCGTCTTTGAGAATATCAGGAATATCCTCAACAAACATTTGAGCAAATATGTTTGCGTCCATGTGCTTTTTCATAATAATAACCTCCAAAGTTTTTATTATGTTAACACGCAAAAATAAAACAAGTCAAATATAAGGAAATAGAAATATAAAAACAAGAATAAGTTCACCTTACTAACAGAAGTAAGAGCAATTTGGGGCTGAAAAATTATTTGGTGTTAGATTTTCAAACAAAACTCAAAAGCAAATAAAAAGTTTACTAAAAAATTTAAGCAATAAAAAAAATCAACCCCCGCGCTGTGTTTCCACAAGATAATTGCCCCAAGGGCTTGGTTGATTTTCAAATATAATATCATATTGGAAGATAAAAAAGCAAGAGTTTTATAAAAATAAATGTTGGAGGAAAAATGAAAGTTGGCATTTGTGAAAATTGCAAACTTTGCAAAAAGAAAGGCAAGCCTACTTGAGTAAAAAGATAAAAAATTATAACAAGAAATTTTGGTCATAAAAAAAGAAATTCAATACCCGTGCTGTGTTACCACAAGAAGTCAACTTAATGACTAATTGAATTTCTTAATAAGAAAATATCACATATGAAGATAAAAAGCAAGAGTTTTATAAAAATTTAATATTGAGGGGAATATGATAAATTTAATAATTATATCGACAATCAGCTCAAAGATGCTCTGCATTGAAAATCCTGCCATAAAAAAATTCGTCCGCAAGGAACGAATTTGGCTGGGGTGGCAGGATGTGTTGCAGCGGATGAAATCCGCAAACTCGCAACGCGTTAGCGTGCGCACCGAAGCATTGCGTGGGTTCGTGAGCCTTGCTCACTCAATGCTTTGCATTGAAAATCCTGCCATAAAAAAATTCGCCCACGAAGAACGAATTTGGCTGGGGTGGCAGGATTTGAACCTACGCATGCGGGAGTCAAAGTCCCGTGCCTTACCGCTTGGCTACACCCCATCGGTGTAATGAAGTTTTAGTGGCTGGGGTACTAGGATTCGAACCTAGGAATGTGGGAGTCAGAGTCCCATGCCTTACCGCTTGGCGACACCCCAAAATAACCTTTCGGTTGGGGTGAGTAAGGGGTTTCGAACCCATGACCTCCAGAGCCACAATCTGGCGCTCTACCAACTGAGCTATACCCACCATAAATGCGGTTTGGTGCGTCTGGAGGGATTCGAACCCCCGACCTTTGCCTTAGAAGGGCACTGCTCTATCCAGCTGAGCTACAAACGCATACCTTCGATTTTTGTTAGGGTTCGAAATCCCTCTTTGTTTGTTGCCCGCAAGGGCACTGCTCTATAAACGAGGTTAAGGGGAGTAAAAACTGCTTGCAGGATTTTACGCAGATTAACCGAGTTTTCAAACTTCTGCTAAGAAGTTTATCCAGCTGAGCTACAAACGCAAGTATACGATTTTTGTTCAGGTTCGAACCTGCATTGCTAGGCCAAGCCTACTGGTGGACCAGCAGGGGCTCGAACCCTGGACCCCCTGATTAAGAGTCAGATGCTCTACCAACTGAGCTACTGGTCCATAAATTTGGTTTCCCTTGGTTTTGTTTTTTTGTTTGGGGTCCAGGGTGCCCCTTCCGCTCGCAATCAAGTTGCTCACCGCTTTGGCTAAAAACTTGCCACTGGCAACTTTTCTCAACGCGTCGCGCCCTGATTAAGAGTCAGATGCTCTACCAACTGAGCTACTGGTCCATGCTTTGTCCGAAAATAATGGAGCGGGTGAAGGGAATCGGACCCTCGCAACCAGCTTGGAAGGCTGGTGTTCTACCACTGAACTACACCCGCAATATTGCGAACATTGAAATATTATCACAATGCAACTTGTGTGTCAAGAATTATTCGAAATATTTTAAAAAAGTTTATTATAAAATACACCGCCAAAAAAATTGGCAGTGTATTTTGAGTTTAATATTGAATTCCCCAAAGGACGAGATGTTTTGCAGGTTTGCCACAGACAACGCATTTGTCATCAATATGTTCATGCCCTTCCATGATGCAACGAGATTTTGTGCCACGAATTTCTTTCATTTTTAGTTCACAAGCCTCATCCCCGCACCACATTGCCTTGATGAATCCTGGGTGTGCGTTCATGATTTGCTCAACTTCTTGGAGATTGTGAGCGGTGTATGTTTGAGCATCACGGCGTGCTTTTGCTCTTTCAAACATATCTTTTTGGATTGTGTCAAGAAGAGCTTTGATTTCACTTGCAATGTCCGCGGTTTTATCGACATTGATTTTTTCACTTGTGTCACGACGAGCAAGTGTTATGAAACCTTTTTCCAAATCGCGCTTTCCAATTTCAACACGCACTGGAATTCCATTTACTTCGTGTTCGGCAAACTTAAATCCTGGTGAGCGATCAGAATTGTCAACAAAGACTGAAATATCTTTTTTAAGTAAATCGGCATAAACTTTATCGCAAAGTGATTTGATTTCTTCTGTGTCTCCAATTGGAACAATAACAACTTGACGAGGTGCAATTTTTGGAGGAAGGACAAGTCCTTGGTCGTCACTGTGAACCATGATTAGTCCGCCAATCATTCTTGTTGAAACGCCCCAAGAGGTTTGATAAGCATATTCCCATTGATTTTGACGATTTAAAAACTTGATGTCATATGCTTTTGAGAATTTTTGTCCAAAATAGTGACTTGTTCCACTTTGAAGTGCAACGCCATTCCACATGAGTGCTTCGATTGTCAAAGTGTATTCAGCACCTGCGAATTTTTCTTTTTCAGTCTTGCGTCCACAAACCACTGGGATTGCGAGATAATCTTCAAAAAATGTTTTATACACTTCAAGCATGCGTCTTGTTTCTTCTTCGGCTTCTTGTGCTGTTTCGTGAACAGTGTGACCTTCTTGCCACAAAAACTCTCTTGTGCGAAGGAAAGGTCTTGTTTCTTTTTCCCAACGAACAACATTAACCCATTGATTATAGAGTTTTGGCAAATCACGATAAGACTTTACTTTGAGGGCATAGTAATCAGAGAACATTGTTTCGCTTGTTGGACGAACAATCAGGCGTTCTTCAAGTTTGTTTGACCCACCTTCTGTCACCCAAGCACCTTCTGGCGCAAAACCTTGAATGAGTTCGCCTTCTTTTTTCATAAGACTTTCTGGAATAAACATCGGCATATAAACATTTTGATGTCCCGTTTGCTTAAACATCTTATCCAAATTTTTTTGTATCTCTTCCCAAATTGCATAACCATTTGGTTCCAAAATAACACAACCCTTAACACTTGAATACTCTGCAAGTTTTGCCGCTTTGACAACATCGGTATACCATCTTGCAAAATCGACATCACGAGATGTGATTGCTTTATTCTTAAAATCAGCCATAATGCACTTCCTTTCTAATATGTTAAATAATATAACAAAATAAACTTTTATTTGCAAGAAAATATTTGAGATAAAAATTGGTTTTTGTTAAAATAATAATATGATTTCAACTGATAAATTTTTGGCACAAATTATTGATAACGGTGCCAACGGATATGGGATTGCAAAACAAGACGGACTTGTTTGCTTTGTCCCTTTTTCAATTTCTGGAGAAAAAGTCTTGATTCACACAAAAAAGTTCGGGAAAAACTTTTGTGAATGTGTGCTTGATGAGGTTGTTTCTCCTTCACCATGTCGCGTGACTCCACAATGCCCATATTTTGGGAAATGCGGAGGTTGTGTTCTTCAGCACATGGACCAAAATTCACAACTTGAATACAAAACAAATCAAGTTAAAACAATTTTGCAACGTGCATTAAAAAAAGACTTGTCAACAAATTTTTGTATCTCAAAGAATTCATATCACTACCGCAACAAACTAAGTTTCACAATCGTCAACAACAAACTGTGCTTTGCTGATGTTGATGGCAACTTCTTTCCAGTTCAAAACTGCCCACTGTTCGTTTGTGACTTAACTCAAATTATTGAAGTCGTGAACAAATATTTGAGCACGACAAAAAATAATTTTCGAGCATTTCATGTTCGACTTTTGGACAATGGTTTTCAATTTACTTTTGTTTCAAACTCATATGGATTTCCAAAGTCAAAGCAGTTAATTGATGCTTTTTTGCAAAAAAATATCAAATTTTCATTAAATTTGTGCAAAAATACGCAAAAAAACAGTTCAAATATCACAGATAATTCGATTTGCTTATATGGCGAAGAGAATCAGCGTTATGACATTTGTGGACTTCAAAGTCTTGTTTCCCCTGCCGCATTTTTGCAAGTCAACAAAGATATTCAAAACAAAATTTATGATGACATTACAAACCTAATTCCAAAAGACGCAAAAGTCATTAATGCTTATGGCGGAACAGGAATTCTTGCGGGAATAATCGCAAGGCAAGCAAATGTTGTGTATTCGGTTGAACTAAACCGCAAAGCAAGTCAAAATTGTCGCGAACTTGCACACCATAATAATATTTCAAATCTTGTTCCAATTTGTGGCGACTGCAGAATTGAAATACCAAAAATTTTGCAAAATGACAAAATCACTCATATCATTTTTGACCCACCAAGAAACGGAATAAACAAAACCATTCTTGAACTTGTGGCAAGTTTGGAGATTGAAAACATCATTTATCTTTCATGCAATCCATCAACTCTTGCGCGCGACCTTGAGATGCTTTGTCCAAAATATGATATTATGTTCGTTCAACCATACGACATGTTTCCTCAAACTCACCATGTTGAAACTTTGGTGGCTTTGAGATTAAAAACAAAAAAATAGGAGAAAAAATGGAAAATATTATTGAGATTTCAAACCTTGATAAAAGTTTTGGTGAAATTCACGCGGTCAATGATTTGTCGTTTCATGTTCGACGCGGCGAACTTTTTGCTTTTCTTGGAGTGAACGGCGCGGGCAAATCAACAACCATTTCAATCATATGTGGCACGCTTGCAAAGGACAAAGGCAAAATATTGATTGACGGATTTGACATCGACCACGACACGGCAAAAATCTCTCGTGAACTTGGTGTTGTTTTTCAAACATCAGTTCTCGACAACAAACTAACTGTTCTCGAAAATCTTGTTTCTCGTGCAGCACTATATGGGATTTATGGAAAAGAAGCAAAAGCACGAATTGAAGAACTATCACAAATGCTCGAATTTTCTGACCTGTTGAAAAGAACGGTCGGCAAACTTTCTGGCGGTCAAAAAAGACGCATTGATGTCGCACGTGCTCTCATTCACCACCCCAAAATTCTCATTCTTGACGAGCCTACAACTGGTCTTGACCCTCAAACCCGCCAAACATTATGGCATGTGATTGAAAGTTTGCGTAAAAGCGAAAACATGACAGTGTTTCTCACAACACACTATATGGAAGAAAGTGCTGACGCAGATTATGTCGTCATTCTTGACTCGGGAAAAATTTCCGCCAAAGGATCACCGCTTGAACTGAAAAATAAATATACTGGAGATTACATCACTCTTTATAACCCCGACCAAACAAAACTTCTCGACCTTGGCATCTCTTTTCAAAAAATTTCAGACACAACTTGTCGCATTGAAGTAAAAGATACACAAGAAGCACGAGATTTGATTGCACAATACAAAGATATATTTGTTGATTTTGAAGTGACAAAAGGCAAAATGGACGATGTGTTTTTGGCTGTCACTGGCAAAAAACTTTTGGGAGAGGCAAAATGAAAACTTTTTTATCAATGACAAAAAGAAATATAAAATTATTTTTCAAAGACAAAGCAATGTTTTTTACATCGCTCATCACTCCCGTCATTTTGCTCGTTTTGTATTCAACATTTCTTGCAAAAGTTTATCGTGATAGCTTCACATCCGCCCTGCCCGACGGCATTGTTGTTTCGGAGAAACTTATTGGCGGAATGGTTGGTGGCGAACTCTTTTCTTCACTCCTTGCAGTTTGTTGTGTGACAGTTGCTTTTTGTTCAAATTTACTCATGGTTCAAGACAAAGTGAGCGGGGTCAGAAAAGATTTTGACATTTCCCCAACAAAAAAATCAAAACTCGCAATATCCTATTATATATCATCTCTGCTCACAACTCTCATCATCAGTTTGGTCGCAACTTTTGCAAGTTTTGCCTATATTGCAATTCAAGGTTGGTTTCTTTCGTTTGGCGATGTCATGCTGATTCTTCTTGACGTGTTTATGCTCACAATGTTCGGCACTGCGCTCTCGTCAGTGATCAATTTCTTCCTTTCAACAAATGGTCAAGCAAGTGCAGTTGGAACAATTGTTTCGGCGGGTTATGGGTTTGTTTGTGGCGCATATATGCCAATCGCAAGTTTTGGTCAAGTCCTGCAAAACATTCTCGCTTTTCTTCCAGGAACATATGGCACATCACTCATTCGTCAACATTCACTGCGTGGAGTCTTTGCCGAAATGTCCAATCAAGGCTTTCCGCCCGAAATCGTTGAAAAAATCAAAGACAGTGTCGACTGCAACCTATATTTCTTTGGCTCGCAAGTGTCACAAGGCGTTATGTATGCAATTCTTCTCGGCTCAATCGCCCTGCTCATTTCCGCCTATGTTCTAATCAATTTCCTACACAAAAAGAAGGCCCACTAGCCTTCTTTTTTTCTAACTTGCAAAATTATTTTAAGAATAAGTAATTTATGCGGAAATTGTGTAAATTGTAAATGTGCAAAGTGAACCATATCCCATTGTTTGCCAATAGGTTGAACCATCTTTTTCGGTCACAAGTTTTTGAAAATACAACATATAATTTCCAACTGCAGAAGGTCCTGTAATTGTTCCATCTGGCGATACAGTCATTTCGACAAGCACTTCATCTTTACCGCCTTTGCCGCCTTTGCCGTCATCACTATTTGCATAAGCAAACCTATATTGACCGCCATTATTTCCACGCATACCAGTTTTCAATAGTCCGCCAACATCACTGATTTCTTCATTAAAAATTCTAAAATCTTTGTATGCATTAAATGTGATTGCGTTTCCGTCATATTCTTTTTGAAGTTGTGATTTATCGCCCACAAATTCATATCTTTCTGTGATTGGAACATAGTATGAGTAAATATAGATTTTATAACTTTCTCTTGTGTCTGTTGTTTTGTCTTTTCCTGTGAAAGCAAATGTTCCGTCTGTATTTTTAACAAGTCTTAATGCACAATTTTCATTGTCTAGATATGGGGAATAAATTGTAACAGCGCCATCTTCGGCAAATTTAAACATAAGTCCGGTGTCTTCACCTTCGTTTCCACTAATATTTACATCAAGCGAACGCACAATTTTATTTCCGCTCAATTTCATTGTTCCTGTTCCAAAAAGGTCATAAGCAAAATTTGCAGAATATTTTTCAAGCCTTGTGCCATAATGTCCTGTGCCAAATTCCCAAAGTTGTGTTTGGTCACTTCCGGTTTTAGGATAATATCTCTTCACGAGACTATTATAGTAATATTTTGTAAAAACAGTGTCATAACTGCTTCCAAGTAAAATTCCTTCGTATCCATCGCTTGTTGCAAGTCTTGCTGTTGCTTCAATATTTTCTAAACCTGTTGTTTCCAAAATGTCTTTTGGCATTTGCATAACATAAGGTTGACCGTCAACCATGCCAACGATTGTGTAATAACGCAAACTTGCAAAAAGTCCAATGCCACCTGTGTCAGTTGTAAACTCGTCTGCACTCATAATCTTCTTGAATTTTCTTTCGGTGATTTTACCTTCACGTCTAAATTGTTCGACATCTGTGCCATCAATTTCAAAACTAAATATGAACTCATATTCTCCAACAGTTGCCGGTCCCACAAGTTCATCACCAACAGCTCTTCTGTTATATGCATAAGATTTGCCCGGCATTGTGACATCGTTTGCAGGTTGAACTTCGGTGTTTGTTCCTTTTTTCACCCATTTATACGAAACTTTATTTTTTAGTGGTTGGCAAACTGCAAGCAATTCTTGGTCTGCTGAACTACCCAATGCAACAACATCATTTATTTCTCTCAATGATTTGCCATTGATTATGATTGCATTGCTTGCAACAAACAACGCACCACCATCATATTCTTTGTTCAAGCATTCGCCATAACCATTTTCAAGATCTGTATATTCAATAACATATTCTTTTACTTCGATTTCAAAAGTTTGTTTAATATTTGTGTTTGCAACACTTGCAAAAGTGATTGTATATGTTCCAATCGTATTTAAGTCTAATCCACCAAGGTCAACCGTGTAGTCAGTATCTTTTGTCAATGTTATGCTTGAATTGTCAGACAACACTCCATTTACAACGACTTTATCAAGATTAAGGTCTTTTTCTGTTGCTCCTTTGTGTTTAAGCGTTTTTCCACTTGCTTTTAATCCAGATTTTCCAACATTGACTTGCAAAGACACTAATTCTGCAGGTAATTCTTTAAATTTTGCAATAACGGTTTTCCCATTTGTGCCCATTTTGAAACTACATTCACTCTCTGTGGAAATCAAAACATCGTTGTCGTTATACCAACCATCAAATTGATAACCAGCATCCGCTTTTGCTTCTATTAAAATATCATCGTTTTCTCTAAGTCTGTATTCAAAAAGTTTGCCTTTGTTGTCGTGTCCCCACCAAATATTGCCACCTTCGCCTTGAACTTTTGCTGTAAAATCATATCTCGGTGCATTTTTTGCCACGATAAAATATGAGAAATCGATTGTTTCAAATGTTATTTTCCCATCATTATAGGTTGTTGACATCATTTCAACCATGTCATTAGGCATAATATGAAAGGTAGTAAAACCATATGCACTAATTGTAGGAGCTGGCATTGTGATTTTTACTTGTCCATTTGGTTTAACTTTAACATCGCCATTCTTTATGTGTATATCATAAATGTATACATCACTTTTTTTGTCGTAATCTTCATACTTGATTTTTTCAATTACGGCTTTTCCTTCATCGCTTTGTGAGTTAATTGGATTACAAATAAGAGTATCGCCCTTATTGAACTCGCCAATTGCAACAATTCCGCTTTCTGTTTCAATTTTGTCAATCTTTTTCCCTTTGTCCCCACCACAAGCGGTCAAGACAAACATTGCAGAAAGGATACAGCAGAAAGTCAAAACGAATGTCCAAATTGATTTTCTTTTTGTCATAATATTCTCCTTTTATTTTTAAGTTGCATAAGTGGAGTATGATTTTGAGCATCTTTGCAACTATGTTTGTATTATAATATATTATTTTCAATTCTGTATAAAAAAATTTAAATTTCCAAAGTTAAAAATAGGATTTGAAATATTTATTTTAACTTTTTACAGAAATAGACCATGTCTTTTGCCTAGTCTATTTTGTCTTAATCTTCAAATGAAATCTTTTTTACCTTGCTTACTTTTGCCCTAAAATCAATCTTTAGACAATCTTTCTTTTTTAATACTACTTTGCATTGAAAACCATTTCCTGTACCCAAAACAAAATATCTTTCAATGTCATCGTCATCATCGTAGTCATTATCCAAATTGCTCTTTTGAAGTTTTTTTTGATCAAATATCTCAAGAGTTCCATATTTATTCATTGAATCAAAAATGTATGATCCTTCTGGGAAATCTACTCCTATTTCATATAACCCTTGTGGAATGATAATTTCTTTTTCCATTTTTATCTCCTTTTAAAACATATCATCATCTTCATCTAGAGTATCCATAACCATCATATCATCAAGTTCCTGCAATTCTTCTGGATCATCATCGGAACTCATCATGTGTGGGAACACTTTTTCATACTTTGGCTTCTGCACTTTTGCGACTTTCTTCTCACTTACTTGTGATAAATTTTGTGCTTGCACTATTCCAAGCATTTTGTTTGCTTCATCTAAAACTGTGATTGTGTCGTATACTTTGACACCCTCTCCCATCATACACTTTTTAAACAAATTGGTATATGGTTGTTTCGGCACTTGCTGTGCCACATAGTTTATTTTTGAACCAGACAATTTTTCCGTTTGGATAAATTCTGAAATATCTGCCAACTTGTCAAAGTCCAAATCTGTATCTTCAAGAGAAAAAAATGTATATTTTTCCCCATTTTTATTTGTTCCTTTTAGTATTTTTATCCCCTGTTTTGATACATCTTCAACATTCGAATAGTGTCCCTCCTCAAAAACTTTTGCAAGGTGTTCATATAATTCCTCTGTTGCAAGTGGACCGTGCAGTGCTTTTTCTCTCATTTGATTCCAATAATCATAAAACGAATCATTTTTTGGTTGTATCTTTTGTTTAATACTTGTCGGCAAATATTTCTTTTTAACTTTATTATATTGTTTTATTAAAGCAATCACAAAAGCCACTATGATTACACCAGGAACTAAAATATACCAAAGTCCATTTATTCGACCTTGTGCAAGTTGTTCAATTCCAGCAACAATGCTACAAATTAGAATTAAAAGAAAAAATATTAACCCGCCCATATTTACCTCATTTTAATCTATTGATTGCATTTTGTCTAGCAAACTTTCGTAACTATCCACCACTTCGTATCTTACATTGCCTGCAAGTTGAAGTTGGTCAAACAGTTTTTTGGCACAATCTGTTTTTGCTTTTTCTATTCCACGAAGTTCTAGTGATTCCATACTACCTTTTGTTTCAGCAACAAAGTATATGTGTTTTACACTGCCTTCGTTAAATGCTATTGCCCAGTCTGGAGCATAGTTTCCAACTGGCGTTGGAATTTGGAACGACCTTGGAAGTTTTGCATATACACAAACTTCATTTGCCACATCAAGTTCTTTTGCAAACTTACGCTCTATTGACTCTTCAGCTGTTCCATCGGTTACAACATAATCTTGAATTGCCTTTTGCGCCTTATATGCCTTGTCAAAGTCAATCTTTGCTTGGTTGCCTGTGAAGATATCACTGTCGTATTCGCCTTCGGTTTTATTGTATGTTATGTGGTCAACAATCATTGAAGCTTTTTGCTCGTTTATAAGTCTTGAAACCTTTGTTATAAACTCTTCTGGATTGATAGCAAACATTTCAAATTTTTCTCTTGTAATACCTTGCAAAATGCGAACTACTGTTCTTCTAGTTAAAGTTGTATTATCTACAATTTTTCCAATTAGATCGTATTTTGTGTTATCGGCAGCACCACTACGAATTGTTTCAGTTCTTGTGTCGGTTGTGCTAAACGAATCACCACGCTTTAATGCGTTCTCATCCATTGTTTTCTTTTGCTGACCGATTGTTACAACATACTTTAATTCAGCAACGAACAATCCTTTGTTTATGCTTTCAATTGAATGCTTAATAAGTTCTTCGCTGTCAAAGTCAACTTTGTATGTATATTTATGGTTGATTTGCTTCCAAAGTTTTTGGAACTCTGCCTTGTGGAAGTTATCGTTAAGTGGATTGCTTTCCACTGTTGACTTGTTAGCATCTTCAAACATACCATCAAGTGCTTTTTCATTGTAAATGCTTTCAACAAGTTTATGCACACTTTCTGTGTATGGTGCAAGGATTTCTGGCATTACCGCAAGTGTGTTGTTTGCCTTGTCATCAAAGTATTTTTGAGTGATTTTGTTGTCTTTATCAGCATAACCGTTAAATCTTAAATAACTTTGAATATCACTTGCCATATCGCTACCAACTTGAATTCTCTCTTTTCCATCGCTAACGAATTTGCCACGGAAATACTCAATTGTTGCTCTTGTAGGTCTATCTGCAAGGTTCTCTTTAATCACTTTTTGTATTGAACCAACGAAGTCTTTATAACTGTCAGTTGCAATAACTGTTAAAGTATTGACATTATGGAATGATGATCTCTCATTCTTGAAATAATGAAGGTCTGTTCTATCGCCTATCATATTTACAGCAATACGAAGTCCACGACCAACTTCTTGTCGTTTTGCAATTGCACTGTCGCCACCTGGTTTCAATGCACAAATTTGGAAGATGTTTGGGTTATCCCAACCTTCACGAAGCGCTGAGTGTGAGAATATAAATCTTGTTGGTTCTTCTTTTGAAAGCAATCTCTCTTTGTTCTTTAGTATTAGGTCGTATGCTGAGATATCATCCGAGCCTTCGCCTTTACTTTCTTTTGAGTCAATCATTCTTCCGGTCTTTTTATCTATTGAGAAATAACCTTTGTGTGTGTCTTTAACATCAATGCCTTTCAAGTAGCGAATGTAAGGTGTTTCAAATAGTGTTATCTTTTCGTTGAGTGCCTTTGTGTACTCTTCTTCAAACATTCTTGCATATTCGCCTTTTTCATCTGGCTCGTTGTAATCCCTATACTTTACAACTTCATCAATGAAGAACAATGACAAGCATTTGATTCCTTTATCGTAAAGCTTCTCTTCTTTCTCAAAGTGGGAACGGATTGTTTCTCTTATCTGTATTCTTCTAAGGTCTTTGTCTGATACATCTCCAAGCACTTCGCCTATATGCAAAACTTGTCCATTTAGGAAAGTGATTGTGTTGTTGAATGGATTGATGTCAGAAACAACATAGCCGTCTTTGTATTGTTGCAAAGGAGTTGCACCTTTGCCAGCAGAAATATCATATAAATTTCTTCCAACTACAACAAGTCTCGTTTCTCTATTTATTCCCGCCTTATAGTTTATTTCCATTTCTATTCTTGCCATTGGTGGTTTGTTTGGTGAAAGCACAATGTCTTGCAAGTATAGGTATTTATCTGTTCCACGCAAGTTCTTAATTTCAAAGCCCTTGACTTGAATCTTTTTAACCAAGCATTTGTTGTATGCATCCACTGCATCCAGGCAATATACAAGATTGTGTTGTTTTTTGTGTGTTGCCGAGAAGTTCATACAAAATAGTGGATTGAATTTGCGAAGTGAAAGTTGTGTTGCACTCTTCTCATCGCCCATCTTTTGTGGTTCATCAAGAATTAGGATTGGTCTTGTTTTTGCCACAACATCAATTGGTTTTCTTGATTGAAATTCATCAAGCACCATATCAATTCTTCTGGCATCAGCGCCACGAGCGTTGAATGCTTGCGTGTTGATAATCATTACATTGATATCACTGCTTGAAGCAAAACTATCGAGTTCCGAAAGCCTTTTGCTGTTATAGACAAAGTATCTTGCCTTTTTGTGATAACGATCCATGAAGTGATCTTCCATCATTTGGAATGACTTTTTAACACCTTCACGAATAGCAATGCTTGGAACAACAACAATGAATTTACTCCAACCATATCTTTCATTGAGTTCAAAAATGGTGTTGATATACACATAGGTTTTGCCTGTTCCTGTTTCCATTTCAATGTCAAGAGAACATTTGCCAAAACCTTTAACCAACTCTTCTGACTCTTTGTAATTGCAGTCTTGTTGAATATGCTTTATGTTTTGCAAAATGTCAGTTTCATCAAGCAAAATTTTAGCATTTTCGAAACCATCGTCATTTTCGTCATATGCGTCAAAAAGTGAAGCCTGCGTAACTTGCTCAGTCTTTTTCTTAATACCCAAGTCTCTTGTGTATCTAACCATATCCAACTTTGGCTGTCCTTTGAATACCTTGCTGATATTACTTACAGCTTCTTGTTGATATGGCTGTGTTTTGAATCTAAATTTCATAAATTTTCTTCCTTAAATTATCTTCCTTGTTGTGGTTGGCGAATAAGTTTCAAATATTTGGTCAAAGTTTACTGCCACGCTATCGGTTGACATACTTGCATCACGGAATACTGCATACAATGGTTGCATTTTTGCTATTGCTGTAACTGTCGTCTCGTTAAGGTCTTTATCAAAACAGCAAACAAGGTCGCCATCGTTAACATTGAATACTTTTTTGCCATTGATTTCTAATGTTTTTATTTCACTTGAAAGCATTACACCCATATCAAGCATTACTTGGAATAGCAAATCTTCTGGAGTTCTATTTTCTTTGATGTTATCTTCAAATTGAGTAAGCAAATCTTGTGTTGTTTTATCTGGTGAATAATAAATGTCTTTCATACAACTGCTATCAAGTTTTAAATCTCTAAAACCGATATCCAAATCTTTTGCATTAGGATTTTCTTCTTTAATTTTCTTGCCTGCACGACGGATTCTTTCCTTGCCAATTTCGCAAATGTTTTTATATCCAGCCTTGTAAGCTTCTGATTTTTCATCACAAACTTCAGGAAGTTGAACCATAATAAATTTTCTATTCCCACCATCTTCGGCATTTAATTTCATCACTGCGTGAGCAGTTGTTGCAGAGCCCGAGAAAAAATCTAATATAATTGATTCTTTATTTTTATCATAACTTAATATTTTTCTTACAAATGAAACTGGTTTGGCGTAGTCAAACATTCGTTCATCAAATAATTCCATCATTTCTTTTGTCGAAACTTGATTCATATATTGATTTTCGCAAACGTCTAGAGAATTTAAAAGCAAATTTTGACTTCTTAAATCTTTCTTATAAGCTTTGTAAATAAAACCTCTTTCCGATTCCTTGCAATCTTTCTTGAAAATAACCGTCCCTTCATCTACTAAACAATCAAATTTTTCTTTAGTAAAAGCCCAACCTCTTCCTTTTGGTGGAAAATCTATTTTTCCGTTATATGGATTGATAATCGCGAAATTATTTTTAGATCCACTCATAGTGGGATCAGATGTTTTCCAATCTCCTCGTGGATCATTATCTGGATTACTGTAAACATCAAAGTTTTTTTCGTCGCCACATAAATCAAAATTATTATAATTTTTAGTATAGATTAAGCAATATTCGTGTTGTGTATTATAATTTTTTGCCATTGCTCTTTGGGATACTGTTTTTCGTATATGTGTGCCAATAAAATTTAATTCACCAAATATTTCATTGCAAATTTTCTTTAAATTCTCTTGTTCATTGTCATCAATAGAAATAAAAATTACCCCATCATCAGTTAATAAATCTTTTGCTAATTTCAGTCTTGAATACATCATTGAAAGCCAATCAGAATGAAATCTACCATTTGAATCGTTGTTTTGGAACATTCTATTGCCTTGATCATCATAACTCTTACTTGCTTGCAAATAATCTTCAGTGCTACTAGCAAAATCATCTTCATACACAAAATCATTACCAGTATTGTAAGGTGGGTCAATATAAATCATTTTAACTTTGTTCAAGTAAGTTTCACGAAGAAGTTTCAAAACGTCAAGATTGTCCCCCTCAATATAAAGGTTTTTTGTGCTATCAAAATCAACACTTTCTTCTCTGCATGGGCGAAGTGTTGCATTGATAGGAGAATTCGCTGTTAAAATTGCTTGTTTCTTCCCAGCCCAATTAAGCGTGTATCTTTCATCATTACCCTCAACAATGTCTTTACTAAGTTCCTGTTTGAGCAAATCAAAATCGACAAGTCTAGTCAACTTGCCATTTTCATCTATTGCTTCCGTTACACAATTTGGAAACCTTTTTGCGATGAATTCAATATTTTCATCAACCAAATTTTTACTTTGCATTTGTAATTTATCCATTATTTTTTCTCTCCTTTAAAAATGCTAAAAATTTTTGAAAATATTCCTTTCCTCTTTAAATTTTCGTCTTTACTAACATCAATATCCACTGTTGTGTTTATATCTGTTTTTTTATCTATCTTGTTTACATTGCCATTACCAATAATTCCATCTTTGTTTTTTATTACGATCTTAGTATTTGTTCGCCTCATATTATTAGGGAAGTCTTTCATCAATAAATAGCCCCGCAATGAACCAATTAATTGATTGATTTGTTTACTCCAATTATCATAACTACTATTAAGAGCACCAGATTTACCTGCTATGAATAACTCACCATCTAATCTTTGATATTTTTTATAAACATATTGAAAAAAATCTTTATTATTTTCGCTTTTTAATGCTTCCTCACAAAGCTGAATATCTTCTAAAATCATTTTTTTATTTTTCCTATTCATATTACCTCCAACTGTTCCAATTCTCTTTTGAGTTCTTTTATTTGGCTATTTATAGCCATTTTTGTGTTTGGTTGTTTTTCTGCATCACGAGTTTTTGTTAGTTTCTCAATCTCTGTTTTGTGCTTTCTTATTTGGTTGGTTCGGTCTGTGTATTCTTCAAAAGTTTCATCTTGTCTAAACCTTATTTTCGTGATGTAACTTACCATTGCTTTGAAAACATTTTCTAGTTTGCTAGTAGTTGGAAACTCTTCCTTGTTTTCTTCTTGCCAATCACTTTCGCAAGTTTTCAAAACCTTAGTTTTATCTTCAGTAAATACTTTTAGTGATGTGATATACTTGACATCTACTCCGTATCGCAATCTAAAAAGTATTTGGAAGTTTATGTATTTATTTAGTGCATCAATAAACTTTGTTGGAACACTTGCACTATTTAGCACAATGTCCATTATGTAGATTTCTTTCACATTTTCGCTTGGTTCCAGATTTGTCCTATCTGGTGATAATGTGTTTGCTAGAATGACTTTTGAAACAACTTGTGCATCTGTTTTTATTGTTTTATCTGCCTTTATTGTTCTGAAAAGTTCAAGCATCTTAAAGTTTATATTTACAGCAGTTTTGTCGCTATAGATAAACATCTTTTCTCCTTATCTTTGGGTTATTTCACTACTACGAAGGCTAATAGTTCGAAGTCATCAAGTCCTTTTATCTTTGCACCCGTTAGCACCATACTTCCTTGTTTAAAAAGTGCATTGATATCGCTTTGTTCTTTAACTTCAATTATGCTTTTTATGGCTTCTTCAAGTAGTTCTGAATATTTGTGCATATCCTGTCCATCATTTGTTTCATCATTGAACTTTTTATATGCTTTTGGAATTGGTGCAATTTGCCCTTTGCAAGACAAACGAAGTGCATCCAATATTTGTTTGACTTCCAAGTGGTTGTCTATAATCTCGCCATCAACACCAACATATACGAGATAATAAGGGTGCAACCTGTTTTGCCTATTGATATTCACATTGTTGTTTTGGTTTTTCAAAATGTAAATAACACCGGGCACAACACCCTTTTCTTCATCTGCTGGGATAACTGAGTGCATTCCTTTTGGCACTCGTTTTGGTTCGCCATAAGTTTTAATAAACTGCGCGGCATCCATTCTAAACTCGTTAAGTCCAAGGTCTGAGATTGAAATACCATTGTTCTGATCTTCAAGGTCAATGTTCTCGCCTTCACGAAGTTTCTTTATTTGGATTTCACGATAGTCATCCATTTGGTCATCTGGGTTTAATAGGTTATCATCGGCTGTTGCAGTTTGGTCAACAATTGTCATCCTGCTCTTTACCCTATCAGTCAAGTTGATGTATTCATTAAGTGGCAATGGTGGCCAAAAGTTTATAAGCCTTATTACTTTGTTTTTGCTTCCAAGTCTGTCAATACGACCAAACCTTTGAACAATGCGCACTGGGTTCCAGTGAATATCGTAATTTATGCAAAGGTCGCAGTCCTGCAAGTTTTGACCTTCGGAAATACAATCTGTTGCAATAAGCACGTCTATATCTTTGAAGCAATCATCAAACTCGTGTTTATCAATTTTTGGACTCCATCTCATCTTTGGATCGTTATAGCTTTCAATTGTTTTTGGAATCCAACCGAAGATTTCATCTCTATGTTTACTCATTGGACTGAACATTGTAAGCAAGGTGTCAGTCTTTTTTGGACAATGTTTCAAGGTACACTTGTTTTGCCCACCTTCTATCATTGCTGTTTCAATTCCATAAGTTTCTTTTAACCATTTATGTAGGTTGTCGTATAAGTAGTTTGCAGTGTCTGCAAATGCTGAGAATATCAAGACTTTTCTATTACCTTCGTTCATTGGATTTTTAATCTTTTCATCAATGATATTCTTTAAGGTTTGCAACTTATAGTCGTGTTCCGGTGTGACTTTATCAAGTTCTGTAAGCAAGTGTTTTAGAATTTCAACATCTTCTTCCATTGCTTGTTTCCAAGAAAGTCTATCAATGTCGGCATATTCAATTGCCACTTCCTTGCCCTTGTCGGTTTGTATCAAGTTCAAACTTCCATCTTCATCTTGGTCAAATTCTTCATAGTTGAACACTTTTTTGGTTGCTGTTGCATCTGGTCTAATCTGTCCATCCTGATACAATTGCAATCTTCTTAGTTCAGCTTCGTTAAGGTAAAGCATTCCTTTCATTGTTAATCTAAATGACTCAACACTTGATTCAAGTCGTTTAAGCAGATTTACGGTCATCAATCTTTTGATTCCTGTGTTACGACCACTTCTTGAAATCCCACTCTTCTTCATTTCAATGTCGTATTTCATTTCATACTTTTCTTTTTTGCTATCAAGGACATAGTCAAATAAGCCATAAACTGCCATGTTCATCGCTTTAATGTGTTGGTATATTTCTTTATATTCAGGAACATCTGTCCTTTTTGTTAGTTCTGGAAAGTATGATTGTGGTGGCAATCTGTCTGGGAACTTTCCAATGCTGTTAATGTTGTAATACTTAACAATGTTCTTTCTACTTCTTGCAATAGTTACGCTGTCAAGTAAGATCTTAAAGTCAATGCTTAGACCATCTATTAAATCTTTACTCGTTCTTTCTGCTGGTGGTCTCTTGCTCCAATCATTGAACACTGCTTGTGCATTTCTAAATATTGTTGCAATGTTACTCTTTGTATCCAAACTCTTTTCAAATGCATCATAGTCTTGGGCATATGCAAGTGCTAGTTGGTTTTTAAGGTCATTGTATCTGTTGTTAACTGGTGTCGCAGAAAGCATCAAAACCTTGGTTTTTACGCCTTCTTTGATTATGTGGTTGATAAGGAAGTCATATCTTGTTTCCTTGTCTTTTACGGGGTTATTATTCCTAAAATTGTGTGACTCATCAATAACTACTAGGTCATAGTTTCCCCAATTGACAAGTCTTAAATCTCTGCCATTATGTGCTGTTCCCACGCGACCTAGGTCTGTGTGATAAAGCACTTCGTATCTAATTCTATCTTTATAGAAAATGTTGGTCGTTTCATTTCCACAATACTGTGTCCAGTTGGAACTTAGTCTCTTTGGGCAAAGCACAAGGATACTTTTGTTTCTTAGTGAGTAATAAGCAATAACTGCAAGTGCTGTGAATGTCTTACCAAGACCAACGCTATCAGCAAGTATGCAACCATTATGTTTTTCAAGTTTGTTAATTATGCTGATTACACCATCTTTTTGGAAATCATACAGCATATTCCAAATTTTTGTGTCCTTGAAACCTGTTGGTTCGTTTGGCATATTATCTTCAGTTATATCATCCAAAAACTCTGAAAAAATGTTGTATAAAACGACAAAGTATATAAACTCTGGACTGTTCTCTTGATATGCATTGCCCATCATCTCAACGATTGTGTCAGTTATATCTTCAACTTTGGACTTATCGTTCCAAACTTCATCAAACATTGAAAACAAAAACTTACTTTGCTCTGCAAAGTCTGTTTTCATTGTTGCTGTGAATATTGTGTTCCCCTGTTGATATCCAAGGTCGCTTGTTGTAAACCCATCAATTGGATTGTATGTTATATTTGTGCCATCTGGCTTTTCGATTCCAATAATGTTTGGGATTGCTGATTCTGTTATATTGCTTTTGAATTTGACTTTTTGCTTAACCCATTCGGCACACTCTTTTGCAACTGCTTTCAAGGTCATTTCGTTGCGAAGTCTTATTTCAAAATCGTTTCCATATAGACTGTTTTCTCGGTTTTGTTTTGGTATGAAGAACTCTCTTTTCTCTTTCTTCATACTATCTGCTAGTTTTTCTTTGGTGAAAGTTGGTGAAGTAAATAAAAATTTTAACTCATCAATCTTGCTTAATTCTTCTTTTAGTTCTTTGAATGCATACATAGAAAAGCAAGACGCTGCTATCCTTACTTTTGAATTTTCTTTTAACTCATCAATTTCTTTTAATATAAATGGAAATTTTTGTATTGTTGAAATAATTAAGCTTTTACCATTTTCCAGATGTGTTTTT
>OKWJ01000161.1_pt1 | contig 96681 bp, 99 predicted proteins | sample 1607121 | NCBI WGS metagenome assembly OKWJ01 (sample SAMN04414080, study PRJEB24778) | human gut metagenome | material: faecal | host: Homo sapiens | reverse complement strand
CCTAACCTAACCTAACCTAACCTAACCTAACCTAACCTAACCTAACCTAACCTAACCGTTGAGCGGATTTCGGTTGTTTTGAAGTTGGCTTTACAATTGTTAACAATATTAATGATTTGTAATGTTTTTTGTTTTAATGTTGGGTGCCGGAGCGTCAAAAGAATGGAATATTTATTTTTCTAGCTCGATTCACTGCGTTCATAGGCGTCGAAAAATAAATATTCCGTTCTTTTGACTTGAAAATTGTTTTTGCTGGCGGTGGGAACCGCCCCGCTAATCATTAGCTATACCCAAAATTGAAATCATAAGCTATTCCCACCCTACTATATAAATTCGCACCGTAGGGTGGGAAAAACGAAGTGATTCCCACCAATTTTAAACAACATTATTAAGCAGAAACAACAATCGCAACCCAGTTTTCCTGCTTGAGAATCTCAACAACTTTCAACCCGTGCTTTTCAACCGCATCGAGCACAATCTGCTGCTTTTCGTCCAAAATCCCGCTCAAAACCATCTTGGCGTCAGGCTTCATAAGCGCTTTTAAATCACCCATGATTTCTGCAAGAACATTGTGCAAAATATTTGCCGCTATGAAATCAAATTTTTCCCTCAATTCATCCGCCGTGCGGTGCGAAAACTCAATTTTGTCGAGAACATGATTTACCTGCGCATTATCAACCGCAACATCAATCACAAGCGGGTCATTGTCAATTGCTACGGCCTTTTTTGCCCCGCATTTGATTGCCGTGATGGCGAGAATCCCCGAACCTGTGCCAATATCCGCCATAAAAGCGTCTTTTTCCATGTATTTTTCAATCGCCTGAATGCAAAGCTGCGTGGTAGCGTGCGTTCCGGTACCGAAAGCCGAGCCAGGGTCAAGATTTATAAGGATTTCACCCTTGCGGATTGTGCATTCTTCCCATGTGGGGCAGATTATCACGTGTTCGGACGCGTGGGTGGGCTTCCAGTGCTCTTTCCACTTTTTTGACCAGTCCTGATTGATAATTTTTTGAGCTTTTGCGCTCCATTCGCCCAGTTCTTCATCGGTAAATCCGGCTTCTTTCAGATTATTTTTTGCTTCGTCGAAGATTTTTTGGATTTCAGCAGGCGAAAAATCCTCAGGCTCAATCAAAACATACCCTTTGGCTACATTGTTTGTGGTTTCAATAAGCTCTAAATCTTTCCATTTTTCTTCAGCCTGAACAACGCCCTCGCATTCAAACTGCGCAAAAAACACGTCCGTGACTAGCTCGATTGCGGATGGATTGATTTTTACAGAAATCTCGTAGTAGTCTTTCAATTTAGTTTATACTCCTGTCAAATTACGGGAATCATCCCCCCGTAACTGAAACAACATGTAGGGTGGGAAAAACGAAGTGGTTCCCACCGGTATTTAAACCCGCGACTCAACCTAAGCGTTAAAAACGCCCATACGTCTGAATTTGTTGTAACGGTCGTTTTTGAGTTCGTCGGGCGACATTTTTTTCAGTTCTTCGAGCGAAGCAAGAATGTCTTTTTTCAACTCCGAACCGATGAAATCATAATCATAATGCGCACCGCCCATCGGCTCTTTCACGATTCCGTCAATAATATCGAGTTTCATCAAATCCTGCGCGGTAATTTTCAGCGCATTAGCCGCGTCGCTTGCTTTTGCCGCGTCACGCCAGAGAATTGACGCACAGCCCTCGGGTGAAATTACCGTGTAATAAGCATGCTCAAGTACGAGCACCTTATTTGCAACAGCCAGCCCCAGAGCACCGCCGGAGCAGCCCTCGCCTGTGATTACGGCAACAATCGGCACTTTCAGCTTTGCCATTTCTTTCAAATTCACCGCAATCGCAATCCCCTGACCGGTTTCTTCGGCTTTTATGCCGGGATAAGCGCCGGGAGTGTCAATTAAAGTCACAATCGGCAGCCCGAAACGGTTTGCATGCTCAAAAAGCCTCAAAGCTTTACGATAACCCTGCGGCTGCGGCATTCCGAAGTTGTATTCAAGGTTTTCTTTGGTCGATTTGCCTTTTACCGTGCCCACAATTACCACAGGCTGCTCGCCGATTTTTGCGACGCCGCCTATGATTGCTCTGTCATCGCTTCCCTCGCGGTCGCCGTGCATTTCAACAAAATCAGTCGTCAAAAGCTGTATCCAGTCCAGAAAATTCGGACGGTTCGGGTGGCGTGCGATTTGGAGCTTTTGTATAGGCTGCAAATTTTCATACAATTCTTTTTTGTACTCATGAGCCTGAGTTTCAAAGGTTTCAATTTCTTTTGAAAGGTCCATACCTGATTCTGTACTCATTTTTTTTAACTCTTCAATCTTTTCTTCTATTTTTATAATCGGTTTTTCAAAATCCAGTTTCATCATAATTGTCTATTCCTAATTATAGCGTGGTTGCGGTTATTTTTTGTGCAGCCGTAATATTTTTGCAAGCGTTTCTTTCAATTCGGAGCGTTTTGCAATAACATCGACCTGCCCGTGTTTCATAAGGTACTCGGCTGTTTGGAAATCAGCGGGAAGTTTTTGGCGAATGGTTTGTTCAATAACCCTTCTGCCGGCAAATCCCACCCTTGCGCCCTGCTCGGCAATAATAATATCGCCCAGAGTACCGAAACTTGCCGTAACGCCGCCGTAGGTCGGGTCAGTGAGGATGGTTATGTACAAAATTCCTGCTTCGTTGAGTTTTGCAACCGCACAGCTTGTTTTTGCCATTTGCATAAGGCTCAAAACGCTCTCCTGCATACGAGCGCCGCCTGACGCTGTAACAGCGACCATCGGAATTTTGCGTTTCAGCGCTTCTTCCATCATTGCGGTGATTTTTTCACCGACAACGCTGCCCATTGAGCCGCCCATGTATTCAAAATCCATCACCGCGCATGCGATTTCTTCACCTTCGACCTTGCCGACGCCTGTGATTACCGCGTCATTGAGGCTGGTTGCGGCAGAAGCGCGTTTTTGGCGCTCTTTATAGGATTCTGTATCAACGAACTCCAACGGATCGGACGGCGCAATGTTTTTGAACATTTCTTCAAAGGTTCCGTCGTCAAAAAGCTGGTAAATTCTGGTTCTTGCGTTTATTCTGAAGTGATATCCGCACTGCGGGCAGACCATCATGTGCGCTTCGAGCTCTTTTTTGGGCAATTGTGCGTTGCAGTTGAAGCATTTTACCCATAATTTTCCGATATTATCATCAATTTTCACTTCTGCGGGGCGCGCAGCGTGTTGTTGTTCTTTTCTGGTTTCAAACCAATCCTGAAGTGTCATTTCTCTTCCCCTTATTAGGTTTTTTCAACTCATTATACACCAAAAATTTTTCTATGAAAGTTTATGAAACGAATTGTGAATTAAACTGCCGAAAAAGTTGTATGTGAGCTTGCACAGATGGAAAAGGTTGGTGTACAATGTCTTTAACACAAAGGGAGATGAAATTTGATTAAAAAAGCAATGGTTATGGCGGCCGGAGTAGGCTCAAGGCTTGACCCTCTCACAAAAAACACCCCGAAACCGCTTGTGCCGGTTGCGAATTTCCCTGTCATGGATATTCTGCTCCACAAACTCGTTAAATACGGCATAACCGGCGCAATCGCCAATACTCATTATCTGGGCGGGCAGATTCAAAAAAGATATGAAAAATGCGCACCCGACGGTCTGGATTTTAGAACTCTTTTTGAAGAAAATCTTTCCGGAACTGCCGGCGGCGTGAAAAAATGTGAATTTTTCTTTGAAAATGAAGAAGATTTTCTGGTTTTGAGCGGTGACGGGCTTCATGACGCGCCTTTGGACAAAATTATGGAATCCCACCTGAAAAGCGGATGTATTGCGACGATGGGCGTTATGCCGGTTGCGCATGAGGAGGTTTGCCATTACGGGGTCGTTGTTTCCGATGGAAATATTGTCGCAGAATTTCAGGAAAAGCCACCTGTGGAGCTTGCTAAGAGCAATTTGATTAACACCGGAATTTATGTTTTCAAAAAAAGGATTTTTGACTTCATTCCGGCAGGCGAAAAGTATGATTTCGCAAAAAATGTCTTTCCGTCCCTGATGGAGGCGGGAGAGAAGATTCACACATATCAGATTAACAATTACTGGTCAGACATCGGTACACTGGAGCAATACAGGCAGTCGAATTTTGACGCAATTGACGGAAAAGTCAGCATTCCGGGCTTTGTTCCCGTAAAAATTTCAAATGCTGCATGCGCGGTCGGAAAAAACTGCGAAATCGCTCCGGACGCAATCCTGAAAGGGCGCTGCGTCCTCGGCAGCAACTGCAAAATCGGCGCGAGAGCCGTTGTTGAGGATTCAATCCTCTGGAATAACGTTGAAATTGCACCGAATTGCCGCATTAAAAACTGCATGTTTGCCCAAAACAGTATTATAGATTCAGATTACGAAAACGAAACAGGCGCTTTTGAAAAAATGGCGCAGACAGTTTAGTCAGGAGTGTAATAATGATTATTGTAATGGAGCCGAAAGCTACGGCAGAAGAGATAAATGCTGTAAAAAAGAGCCTTGAGAACAAAGGGTTCAAAGTAATATTAAACGAGGGCGACGTGATGACCGTTATCGCGGCAATAGGCGACAAACGGCTTGTCGACCCCGCTTCTATCGCGTCTTTTGATGGCGTCAGGGAGGTAAAACTTATTCAGGAGCCTTACAAACTGGCTTCGCGCGAGGGAAAAGAGGAAGATACGGTTATTGAATTCCCCAACGGCGTAAAAGTCGGCGGGCTGGAAAGACCTGTTATGATGGTCGGCCCGTGCTCTGTAGAAAAAGATTTTGATGGGCTTTTAAAGGTCGCTCAGGCGGCGAAAGAAATGGGCTGCCAGTTTTTAAGAGGCGGCGCGTTCAAACCGAGGACTTCGCCCTATGAATTTCAGGGATTGGAGGGCAAAGCGCTCGAATACCTCGCAAAAGCCCGTGAAATGACCGGTTTGCTCGTCGTAACCGAGGTTATGGACACGGCTGATGTTGATTTGGTCGCGGAATATGCGGATCTTGTCCAAATCGGCGCCAGAAACATGCAGAATTTCAAGCTTTTAAAGGCTGTTGGAAAATGCGGCAAACCCGTGCTCCTAAAACGCGGCGGTGCTGCTACAATCAGAGAATTCCTGCTCGCAGCGGAACACATAATGTGCAACGGCAACGAAAAAGTTATACTTTGTGAAAGAGGAGTAAAGGGTTTTGACTCGACGTTTACCCGAAATACCCTTGATATTGCGGCGATTCCGATTATTAAAAAATATTCGCACCTGCCGATTATTGCAGACCCCAGCCACGGCACGGGAAGACGTTATCTCGTCGAACCCATGTCAAAAGCCGCTTTAGTTGCGGGTGCAAACGGCATAATGATAGAAGTTCACCATGATCCCGAGCATGCGTCTTCGGATGGTGCGCAAAGTTTGACAATTGAGCAGTTCAAAGCCACGCAGCGCAGGCTGAACAAGCTTATCGGGCGTATTGATTATGACAATCAGGTGGAAAAACAGGCGATTGCTAAGGCGAAAGCGCAGTAAAGTTTCCAAAACGCAGGTAAATAAAATTTAATTCCAAATTGTGGGATTTTCAGGGCTGCGTGCTTTTATTAGTGAAATCTAGTGCTTTTTATGCCCGTGACCGTCGCAGGTTCCGGCTTCGTAGCCGCAAATCAGGAAAACAACGGGCAGCGCTTTGCTGATAAAGTTTTTGATTACATCGGTTTTCGCTGTGAGCGCAAGCCATGTCATAATATCGTCAACATGGATGCCGAAATCTTTTGCTTTGACTTTTCTTGTGTCGTCTTCTTTGAAAATTACTTCATTTACCTTTGAGGCGACCTTGTTTCCGGCAGTCACACCCAGCCCTACGCCTCCGATTGCCGCAAGACCCGTGTAAAGAAGCTCTTTTGTCCTCGGGAGTTTTCTTTTTTCAATCATCGAGGTTGCAATGCCGACAATGCTTATTGGAGTAATAATATTGCCCAAAAACTGGTGCATGCCCTCTTTAAGCTTGGCTTTTCTTGTGTCTTTTGTGTCAGCAATCAGCCCGCCCGCAAGTCCGCCGACTGTCGCTGAAGTAGCCAGCCCGATTGCTTTTAAAGCGCTGGAAAAGTCAACTTTAAAGAGATTTTTGAACTGCAAAGGCCCTTTATGCTGGTTTTTTGAAAGCAGCGCAAGATATCCGAGCGTGGTGAGCGCGCTTCCGGTGATGGCAGCGGCTTTTACGGCTTTTTTTCTGACAAAACCCCGTTTTTGAGGCTCCTCTTGAGCGGGTTTTGTTTCAGGTTTGTATTGATTAGTGGATTTAAAATTTATACTTTGTATCATGGCAATCACGTTCTACAATCTAATCTAGTGTCGCCTTAGCCGATTCGCCTGCGCGAACCGCCCAAGGCTCACCTTTTCAAGTGGTCACTCAAAAAGTTCGTTCACGTCACTTCGTTCCTTATCACGAACTTTTCTCTGACATCTGTATTAAATGCCTGAAAAAAATTTTTTGTTAGTTTCGGCGTTTATGTAAAATTTAATTTACATATCTATTTTAACAGAAAAACATGAGCCCTGAGTGTCAAAAATTATAAATTAAACCCGTGGGGCAAAAGCTCGTCAATAGTGAAGATTGCACAATGCGAATCCTCGCTTTCCATAATCACCTGGACATCCACGCCGTGCTTAAATTCCGCAATCCACTGCCTGCAAGCACCGCAGGGCATGCACATTTTTGTATCTTCGCTGTAAATAGCGATTTTCAGAAGCTGTCCGGTTTCACCTGCGGCAATTGCGGTTGATAAAGCGTTCCTTTCCGCGCAAAGCGTCAGTCCGTAGCTGGAATTCTCTACATTGCAGCCGCAGTAGGTTTTTCCGCTGTCATAAAGCGCGCATGCTCCTACATGAAATTTTGAATAAGGCACATAAGCCCTGTGCGATACTTCCTTTGCCATTTCCAGTAATTGATAATTGTCTATCATTTATCCCTCTGATTATAATTTTTCCATCTTATTATTTTAACCTATTTAATTTAATAAAAATCCTTTATATAGCGGATATGAGTTTATTAAAAGTAGGCGATAATATTTTATAAATGGGGATAAGAGGGATATGATGAAGAATTTCATAAAATTATTGATTTTTGGCGTAATATTTACTTTTTTCAGTTTTAACGCTGCATTTTCGGACGAATTGAAGCCGACTGTCGCTGTTATTACCGATATTAATCACCGTGCGGGCACGATTTACCTTGTTACAGGCGCTTCGACCGATATAATTGCGTCAGATATCATCAGCAAACTCAACGAATCGAACCTCGTCTATGCCCCTGTTCTCGGCGATTCAATGCAAAAAATCACGCGCCATTTGAACATGTACACCCAGACTTTTTTTGATGAGTACAAATACAACTACAATATTGACTACATAAACCTCAAAAGAATCACGCAGGAGCTGCATGCGGACTATATTTTGATGGTTACAAGCGGGCTGGATGTTCAGAGCAATTTTTTGAAAGAAACTATCCTCGGAAAGCTCGGAATATCAGGATTTGAGCCGGTTAAACCCACATACAGGCTCACAACCCTTTTGACATTGATAGATACAAAAAATGAGGCTGTTTTGTGGCAGGAGCTTTATAAAAAAGACATTTCCGCACAAAATTATGACATCGGAAATGTCCAGTTCGCTCCGAGCTACGCGCAGCTGTCAAAAATAAAAGAATATTCAAAACGCGTTGCCGAGCATGTTACGCCGATTATAAATGTGGCGGTTCACCCTGAACTTGCGACTAAAAAAGAGGTCGGAGCTGTTGAAATCAAGAAAAAAGATGTTACCGAGGACAAAAGAATCTATTATCCGGTCATCCACGGGGACAAAATCCACAAACCGCAGTTTATGCAGAACGTTGAAATGCCAAAATTTGAGCGCCCGAGATTTGAACGCCAGAAAAAAGAGAAATATATTGAAAATGTGAACAATCTCACGCCGAAATCACCGGCATTTGAGCCGGAAAAGGATTTTTCAGCGGTGCGCAAATATGCACCTACGCAGGAAGCCGAAACGCATTGTATGCAGGAACAAATCCAAAAAAATGAACCGGAAATTGATTGCAATCAGGACGCAGAGCCCGAAATTTTGCCCGGGCAGGATGAAAAACCCCGCCTTAAGCCTGCTGTGCATGTAACTCCGGCTGATGAAGTCCAAAATCCGGCTCATCCGGTTAATAATGTCACCCCGAAAGAGAATGAAAACGGGCTTCCGCACTATAACTGGAATTTGAAAAATATTTATGAAAATCAGCCCAAAAACGGGCAGCAAAAGTCTTTCTGGATTTTCAAAAGGAACAAAGCTCCAAAAATCAAGACGGTTATCCTTTAAAAAAATGAACTTTTTATTCAAGAGCCATTTTGTAAACCTGATTTTTGTTGACGCCGTCGAGCGTACTCAAAATTAAGGCGATATCCTTGTTTGAGAATTTTGCGGATTTGAGTTTTTCTATTTTTTCTGCAATCCCCGCCAAATCGCCATCCTGCGGCTCTTCATCAGCATAAACCATCACAACAACCTCGCCTTTCAGGGTGTTTTTGTTGTAAAAATCAATGATTTCGGCCGGAGTTCCGCAGATTGTTTCTTCATAAACCTTTGTAAGCTCACGTCCGATGGCTGTTTTTACGTTTTCGCCTCTTGCCTGCGACAGGGTTAAAAGAGTTTCCTTGAGCCTGTTTGCGGCTTCATAAAAAACAAAATCAATGTGCGAAAATTTCTTAAAAATTTCAATTTGCTGATTTTTCACCCGCGGCAAAAAGCCCCAGAACGCAAACTGCTCACGTTCTCTGGGAATTTGCGATAAAAACGTAATCACCGCCGAGGCGCCCGGAATTGCGGTAATTTGTACCCCGTTTTCAAAGAGTTCTTTGACCAGAATCCTCCCCGGGTCAGAAATGCAGGGCGTTCCCGCGTCAGAAATCAAAGCAGCTGTTTTTCCCTCTTCAAAAAGCTTCAAAAGTTCATTTGTGCGCTGTTTTTCGTTAAATTTATGATAGCTGACGAGTTTTGTTTCCACGCCGAGTTCGTCGAGAAGCTTTTTGCTCGTCCGGCAATCCTCACAGGCAATAAAATCAACATTTTTCAACACCTCGACGGCTCTTTGGCCGAGGTCTTTTTTATTTCCGATTGGTGTTGCGACGACAAAAAGCTGCGGTTTTTTCATTATTCGAGCGCCAGTCTTTTGTGTAATTTTCCGGTTTCGACCGGGTCGATTGTGTTCAATGTTTTGTACAGCCCTGTTTGTCTTAAAACTTTTGAAATATTAGGCTCAAGATTCTCCACTTTCAGGGCAATTTCGTTAAAAATTGCGGCTTTTTGCAAATCCAGAAGGCGCTGTATGTCTTCGAGCCTGATTTCGTTTACATTTGAAAAATCGAGCTCAAGCTGTTCTCTGGGTTCAAAGGAAAAACTCCGTATGAAATTTTTGCTGTGAAGCAGCTTGTCTATATAAATTTTTTGCATAGCAAATTTTGATATCTCTTCCCAAGTTATGTTTTTAATATAGCCAATATTCAAACCCATGCCAATTTTTTAACATAGTTTAATATTTATCTAATATTTAGATTTTTTTCGATTTTTTTCTCGGAAGCCTTGCCAATTGCCATGCCGCAGGCGATTCCGGCGAGGGTCGTTACGGCAAGAACGGGGATTCTTATGCAGGTTTTAAGATTTTTCGTCAGGGAAGAAACTATTGATACAAAAAACGTCGGAACTACGGTGTTTGCAATCATCGAAGTTGAGGTGCGGCTGATTTGTTTTTTTGTGTCTTTTTCTTTTGAAATATCAAACCCCGCAGCAGCCGTCAACGGCAGGTCAAGCACCCTCATAATAGGCAAAAATGAAAACGACGCAAAGATTTTGTTTGCCGGATCTTTTGAAAACTCGGTATTTACATAATGAAGATAATAATTTGACGATTTGAAGTCTTTAAAAGCTTTTTTAGCCTTTTCTTCGGGTTGGGCGATTGCTTTTTGTGCTTCTGCAACCTGTTCTTTGTGCGCCTCAAGAGCCTGTTTGATTTCTTCTTCTCTTTTTTTGAAAAGATATTTGCTCAAAAGCTGATTCCCCGCAACAGACGAAAGCACGGTAACAGCCATAATAAAACAGCCGCTTGTGCAGTCTTTTGCCGCCTGTTCAATATAATTCAAAGATGTGTGCATAAAATTCATCGGTTTTACAAAGGGCTCCAGATTTGGAGCGAGTTTTTCTTTGACAAATTTCTTTTGGGAAAGCTTTTTTAGCGATTTTGAGAAGAATTTAGCAGAACTGTCAACAAACGCGATATTTGGCATTTTTTTCAGCGCAAAATTCGCTGCCGCATACCCGAGCGCAGAAGAACCGAGGATTGCGGCGTCTTTGGTAATCACATAACTGCGGCTTGCAGGCTGTGATTCTTTATAATCCTTGTACGTTTTTCCCGCGCCTATCGCGACAAAAAGCGCAGGCGCCAGAACTTTGGTTTTAAGGATATCTGATGTCTTTGTTATATTCATATTTGTCCGGCGTTTTCGATTATATAATGCCCGTAAATTTTAAAAATTTACTTTTTTGAGGAATTTTTAATATTAATTTACATTTATTTCCATTATATAATCGTCCATCACAAATCCATTGCCGATATCGGTTATAACGGAATCTGTTTTTGAAAATCCCCATTTTTCATAGGCTTTTATGGTGGATTCGTTGTATTTATTCACGGTTAAGGTGATTTTTAGCAGCTTGTGTTCACGCGCTTTTTCTTTTAAAAATCCGAGGGCGGTTCTGCCGATTCCGCAGTTTCTGTGTTCTTTCAGTATATAAAGTTTGGAAAGAAAAAGTTCGCTGATTTTCGGGCAAAAACCGGTATAGCCGGCAATTTTTCCGTCTTTTTCAAGAAAATAATACTCATATCCGTCCGCAATCTGGGTTTTAACAGCTTCATATGACTGAAAACGCGCGACCATATAGTCAATTTGCTCCGGCGAAAGGAGAAAGCTGAAATACTCATGCCACACATCGTTTGCAATTTTTGCAAAGGTTTTGAGCTGCGAATCTGTTGTTATTTTTGTAAAATTTATCATATTTAGATGATAGCGCAAAAATATTTGCCGCGTAATTGGGATTTTTGGAATTTATTACAAGTTTATACTAAATTTATCAGCTGTTTCACTAATGTTGAATTTTACAAACTCCACCAACCTCCCAAAGTACAAAGTAAGGCTTATTCATTTTTCTAGCTCGATTCGTTTCACTCATAGGCGTCGAAAAATGAATAAGCCTTACTTTTACGCAAACTCTACAAACTACCCCATACTATTGAGGTTTTTGCCTTTAACTTTTTCTTTTTCATCCTTGTCATCAGCTGTGCCGCCGGCAGGAGCCTGTTTATTTGCGTCAGCTATTGCTGCCTGGTATTCTTCGAGCTTTGCGATTGCGTTTTCAAGGTCGGTTTCAATTGATGCCATGTTTACATTTTGTGCTTGTCCGCCGTTTTCTGCATTTTCAGCGGCTTTTTTGGCTTCTTCAAACACTGTCCACTCTTTATTGTACTGATTTACGAGCGCCTGTGCTCTCTGGTTTCCATGTTGAATATTAAAAGTTGCTTTTTTCTGTGTTGTCAGTGATCCAAAATTTACGTTACCCATTTTTTACACTCTCTTTCTTAAATTTTTGCTCTCTTGTATATATAAAAAATATATACTGACAAAAATTGCCAAATTGTTTTTATAATATTAAGAAACGTTACGGTTTTTATGTAAACTATAAAGTTTTTCTGAAAAAAACCGTTTATTATAATATAAGAGATTTGGCTCGGGGCATATTAAAAGATGATAAGATTGGACATCGATTTAGCGTATTTGACGAAGAACTTTGAGATTGGAACTCAAAGGATAAATCAATACGGCGAAAAAAGTATCGACGAAATCATGGAAATTGAGGCGCAAAACGGTAACACGCAGGCGTCTAATTTTGATACGAGCGTTTTGAACAACCCCAGAGAGCTTGTAAAACTCCTGAAACTCACCAGCACCCGGAACCGTTATGCTATTATCAGCAATCTGAATACCGATGATTTGCAATATTTGCTGCAATTTTTGGAAATGAAGGATTTGCTTCTTGGATTGATGTGCTTTACAAAAACAAAACTTTTAAATCTAATATATGACCTGCCAAAGGAAAAAATTTGTTCAATTTTGTTTAATGCATTCTCACCCGAGAAATTTCTTAAAATGATTCCGGAAAAAGAAATAGATAAGTTTTTTGATTCGGACAAACTCGATAAAAACCAGATTATGGACTACATCAAAACGCTTGAGCCTGAAAAACTCAACAAAATGATGCAGAAATTTATCCATAAAATGACCGGTCAAAATACCGAAAATTTGCAAATGGAACCCGAGCAGATTTATAAATTTTTAGAAAAACTTCAGCCTGACAAATTCAAAGAAGCGCTGAAATGCTTTGAACGTGATGAAAAAATGGGGCTTGTGCTTGAGCTGACTAAAAAGGACGAAAAACTCTGGACAGAATTCTCCAAAAACGCCCTCACAATCCCGCTCAAACAGCTGGACAAACCCGACATTGTCAAAAATATGAAAGATTTGGAGCCCGAGGATTTGACAAAAATGCTCGAAGAGCTTCCGGACGATGTTTTAGCCATGGTTGTTACGCAGATTGACCCTCTGGTTTTTGCAGAAATTCTTGTCAAAAACTTCCAGGACATTCTTTCGGAAATAGGCATTGGAAATGTTTAAAGCCTGAAAAACGGTCAAAAAAAAGGGAGTATTTTAAAAAACCTCCCATATTTCCCCATTTCTCCGTATATTTACGCAAATCCTTGCGGATTCCGGCTTGCTTCGGGCTTGCTGCCTTTCGCGAGCCTGCGTTAATATTCGATACCCTGTCTTGCCATAACACCCATATCGAAATAGTGCTTAATCGGTTTCATTTCCGTAACCAGATGTGCCAGTGCAATAAGCTCGGGGTGAGCATATCTGCCTGTGAGCACGATTTCAAGGTTTTCAGGCTTGTTCAATAAAACTTCTTTAACCTCGGAAACTTTAATCATATTCATTGCAATGCAAATGTTGAGTTCATCGAGGATAACGAGCTGATATTCACCGCTTTGAATAGCTTTTTTAGCGAGTTCCCAGCCTTTTTTAGCTTCTTTGTAGTCGTCCATGCAAACATTGTGTTTGTAAACAACTCTGTCCATACCGAACTGGTGAACTTCAAGGTTGTCCATGAATTTTCCGGCGGAAGCGATTTCGCCGTAGGTAGTTCCCTGGTCGCCTTTTGTGAACTGGATAACCATAACTTTCCACCCGTGGCCGAGTGCTCTAAGCGCCAATCCCAATGATGCTGTGGTTTTTCCTTTTCCGTCCCCTGTGTAGATTTGTATGTATCCGTGTTCTAACAAAGTTTTTTCCTCCAGTCGATAGAAGATATTTTTCCTATCTATATTATAGTTTTGTTTAAGATTTTATTTATCGGTTAAATGATGTATAAAATCAGGTTAGAAAATTCTGCGCAAGACTAATAGCCCTATGCGCCTCCGAATCCCTATGAAAATTTATATTTTTATCACGTAAGGTGTAATTTTTAATAAATTCCGAACCCTTTCTTAATATTAAATCAAACTTTCATGACATGGTCAATTTTTGAGTTCTCCATGCCGTTTCTTTTACAATTTTACCACTGTAGTATGAGCCATATTGGTCATATTTAGTGGCTTTTTGACACTTTATAAAAGTTTTACAATAAATTTTTTTATAAATCTTAAAAAACTATTGAAACCATGGTTATTGTTATATCTCACCCTAGTTTTAAAAAATAAATTTGATTAAAATAATTTAATCTTTTTTGCTATTAGCAGAAATTGATATACACAAAACCAAAATACAAGTAAATTTATGTGAATATATAGCAAAAAATTTCATGTTCTGATTTTATAGTGGAATATGATTAAAGTGAAACCAAAAGTATTTAAAACTGTAGCTACTGTCCTCAAAAACGACAAAGTAAACTATGCTGTGCTTGAAAACGGCAAGGTGCGTATGTTTGAAGAAGTTCCGATGTCAGCCCGGGAGTTTAGAAATAAATTTGGTGATGCAAGCATAGTAAAATCGGTTTATAAAGGTGCGCTGGACAGCAGATATCTCTATGCCCAGTACTTTGAAACCAAAGTAAGGAATCTAAAGCTCGGGGTTGTGATAAATTATCAAAAGAAATCCATAACTGCGAGTGCAAAATCAATGGATGGCGAAAAACCTGTCATGAAACTCACGACACGATTCAGCATGGAATCTCCGCTATTTCACGAAGTGAAAAATGACGTATTTTCAAAATTTCAGGAGATATTTATGCAGGTTAAGAATTATTATGTAGCTGCTTTTAGGAACAACAAAATTTCGGATGTTTATGTTGTCAGAAACGCTGATGATAAGATTTTTCACCCCAGCTCTTTATATCTTAAAAAAGACGGAGAACTCACAGAGCTGGGCAAAATTTGGCGATATTTTCAGCCTTTTTGAGGTGAAAGATTTAGCTCATGAGCTCTTCTGGCTGCGTTTTCCGATACTAGATGTTGCATGCTGAAATTTTTAAGATAACCAAGTGTTAAATTTCGTGCAGGTGATTGATTAAACAAATATGAGTGTAGATATGTTTCTCCTGATGTATAAATAAGTTCTTTACCGATAGGCATATAATATCCATCTCTGTGTCTATTCAAAATTGCAGCAGTTTGCAGCTGTTGCAATTGTTCTTGTCCATCGGGTGTACAGATTCTTTCAGCAGCTTCTTCGTAACATCTTATAATCTTTTCCTTTTCCTCCTCATAACCTTTCAAGGGGTATTTTCGTGTATCTTCAATTTCTTTATTTATGACACCTTTCAAAAAGTTTATAACTTCATCATTTACTTTTTTGAATTTCATCGAAATATCTATAACGTAAGGACAAGTTTGCTCCAAAAAAGAAAAAGGTGCCCATTCTTTTTCGTTTAATTTATCAACATCTCTTCTTACATCAAACTCTATTACTGTACCGTCAGGGAAGTCATCTGCGTGTTCGGATATGTATTCGGCATAAACATCTCTAGAGCGTTTTAATACATCAGCGTCCGGTTTTACATTATAGAAAACACTTTCAAGCTTGTTAAAAGTGTCAGCCCAGTTATCGCGAACTTCAGCTCTTTTAAACGAAACAGAATCGGCTTTGTTTGCCGGAATATTTGATTTTTCATTTTTTGATACTCTTGAATAACCGTTATATGACGGTGAAATTGCAGAAACTTTCACTTCTTAATCCCTTCTCGTTTTTGATTTGTTACTTGAACACAAATTACTACAAACCCCGCATTTTGTATATTACCCATGTAGCATTTTTTTATTAAAATGTTACAAAAGTATATGTTTTGGTTATCAAAACGGTTAATCGGATATAATTTTTTTATGGCTAAAGTGAAAACAAAATGGATATGCCAGAATTGCGGCTATGAAACGGCAAAATCGCTGGGGAAATGCCCCGAATGTTCAAGCTGGGGCTCGTTTGTGGAGGAAATCGAACAAACCGCCGCCCAAAGAACCTCTCTCCCGCTCGACGACATAAAACCCTGCCTGATTGACGAAATTACAATCGACCACAGCATAAGGGTTTCGACAGGCATTGAAGAATTTGACAGAGTTCTGGGCGGCGGGCTTGTGCAGGGCTCGCTTGTGCTTCTTGCGGGCGATCCGGGTATTGGAAAATCGACAATTCTTCTTCAAACCGGCAAATCCGTCTGCTCGGGCGGCAAAAAAATCCTCTATGTTTCCGCAGAAGAATCCGCCTCCCAGATAAAACTGCGCGCAGAAAGGCTCGGGGTGAAATCCGACAAACTTTATATTTATTCCCAGACAAATTTCGACCTGATTAAGCGCCAAATCGAAGAAATGAAGCCTGACATGCTGGTCATCGACAGTATTCAGGCGGTTTATTCCCAAAATATCACGAGTTCGCCCGGAAGCGTTTCACAGATTCGCGAATGTACGAATATTTTGATGGATATCGCAAAAAACAAAAATATAACCGTTGTCGTAATCGGGCATGTTACAAAAGACGGAAATATCGCCGGCCCCAAAGTGCTCGAGCACATGGTCGATACCGTAATTTATTTTGAGGGCGACAGATACAAATCTTATCGGCTTTTAAGGTGCATGAAAAACCGTTTCGGCACAACTAATGAGGTTGGCGTTTTTAACATGTGCGATGACGGGCTGCATGAAATTTCCAACCCGAGCGAGCTGTTTTTGAACGAAAGAACGAAAAATATCACTCCGGGAAGCGTTGTTATTGCAACGAACGAGGGAACCCGCCCCGTTTTAATAGAAATTCAGGCGCTTGTCGGCACAACCCCCTATCCCTCGCCCAGACGGGTTTCTAACGGGATTGATTACAACCGGCTTTTGATGATTTTGGCAGTGCTTGAAAAAAGAATCGGGCTGAATTTGAGCAAACAGGATGTTTATGTGAATGTTATTGGCGGATTGGAGATTGACGAACCTGCGGCGGATTTGGGCGTGGCGCTTGCGGTTGCAACTTGTGCAAGGGATGTTATTGTAAGCCCTGATTCGGTTATTGTCGGAGAAATCGGGCTTTCCGGCGAAATCCGCTCCGTCAACAACCTCGACAAAAGAATAAAAGAAGCCGAAAAACTCGGCTTCAAAAAAATCATTATTCCTAAATCGAACAAGATTAAGAGAGAAGATTTTAAAGATATTGAAATCGTCCCAGTGGAGCGCCTGATGGACGCAATCACCGCCTGTGTTTATAAAGCGGCTGCACAGGTTTGAGTTTCGGCTGGTTTTTCGACTTTTAAGTCTGATGTGAGCTTAATTTCATAATAGCTGCCCTGCGCAAGCTCAACTTCTTCGCCTTTTTTCCCGATTGAAGAAAAAGGAGCAGCGGCATAGTGTCCGATGGCGCCGAATGCTCCGCCAATTACAGGAAAAGGTGATATAAGAAATGTTTTTGGGTTTTTAAGATAGTTTTTTGATTTTGCGAGGGATTTTCGGTAATTTTCTTTGCCTGCTTCGCCATAAGCGAGAACCTCTTTCCAGTAGGTTCTTTCGCCTTTTATGCGGTTAAATCGCACCTTTTTTTCTTCAACCTGCGTCACGATTCCTTCAATCGAGCGGATTTGGTCGTCAAAAAAGAGTTTTTCCGCTTTCAAAGAGACTTCTGCGCCCTTTCCAAACCTTTTCGGCTCTTTTATTTCAAGAATTTCAGCGCTGACGAGAGTTCCGATGGGTATCGTCGAATAGGTCGTTACAACCGGCTCCAGCGTAACAAAATCAACCTTTTTGTAGATTTTATCCTTTGACGCAACTTCATCAAGCGATTTCACTTTCAGCCTTGCGCCTTTTTTAAAGATAGCGGCGGGAAGTATCGCACCCAGCGGCGCTGCGGCGGTTATATTTTTTGATTTTTCATAATTTGAAGCCGGTTCCGCGTCAGAGAGGCTGCCTGCGCTTTCAGGATCCTGCGGTTTTGTAGAAATTTCCGGATCGGATGGCGTTATATCCGGCGTGTCAGGCTTTTGTGACGGAGTTTCCGGAAGAATGTTTGCAGGCGGGCTAACCTGCGGTGCAGACGGGCTTACCGAGGATTTTTTGTAGTTTGACTGGTTAAAGACCGGCATAATAACGCCCCCGCCGCCGGCTGCAGCCGGCACTGCTTCTTTTTTCCGGTTAACTGTCATTGTATAAACCGGAATGTAGAAAAGAACTTCGTCTGCGGAGCCGTTTTTCTTGACTTTTGCGGGCGTATAAACCGTTGATTCAATCGGCGCAAAGTTCAATTCTGCGGTATTTTCATTTGAGTAACAAAAAGCGGGGATAGCAAGGAGATTTAACATTAACAATGTTAAAGCAGTGGATTTTTTAAACATTATTTTCCTTTTCGTCTGTTAAGCGCCGGAAATAGCGGGGTTCCGGCTAAAGTAACCTCAAAATTTCTCCGAAAATTCGGACAACAATCCCGCCCGCTTTACTACATTCTTCGTAATAACGGGCTTTATGCTGTTTTAGTGTAAAATCGGAGAAAGCTATATGTCTTCAGGATTTTTCTTTTTCCTAAAGACTTCTCCAATAATAAACACCAACATTTACGGTGCTTATCCGGCAAAAACCTCTCTGGGCTTTTCTTCACCCGATGGTTTGCCTTTCGTTTACATTTCTTAATATAGCATATCTGATTTTTTTTGCAAGTACTAAAAAAAATATAGCCCGGGTGGCTATCTCACCTTGAAATTCCTTATGACAACAGCTCCTTCCCCGACTTGGGGAAGGGTGGGATGGGGGGCGCTAATAAATTTAGTGTAATTTCATATATAAGTACTAAAAATACAGCCCGGGTTTTTATCTCACCTTGAAATTCCTTGCAATATCGCGCTGCATGGATTTTTTTGCGATATCTTCGCGCTTGTCATGGAGTTTTTTACCTTTAGCGAGCCCGATTTCGACCTTTGCCCAGCCGTTTTCGAGATAAATTGAAAGCGGAATAATAGAATAGCCCTCTTTTTTAATTTTTCCGGACATTTTCAGGATTTCGTTTTTGTTGAGGAGGAGTTTTCTTTTGCGTTCCGCGTCATGGTTGAACCTGTTGCCCTGTTCGTAGGGGCTGATGTGGAGATTGTAGAGCCAGACTTCGCCGTCTTCGATTTTTGCAAAGCTGTCTTTCGGGTTTACGGCGTTTTTTCGTATGGATTTTATTTCAGTGCCTGTCAGCACAATGCCGGCATTGTACTTTTCAAAAATCGTGAAGTCATGAAAGGCTTTTTTGTTATTTACTACAACTTTTCGTCCCATAGCCCGATTATATCACAAAAATCCGCATTTTGCGGGGAATTTTTCCGCCGAAAAGCCTTCAGGAGCAGGCTGTATTTACTAAAAGCGCTAATGATATTATTATAATATTATGACGACCTATTTAAACCAGTGCCTACGTGAAAATAAAATCATCAGGTGGCCGGAAACATGTTTCCCGCTGACCTTTTACATTGCCCCGTTCCGCTGGTACAAGGCGCAGAACGAGGGGTACAAATATATTGCGCTGGTAAAACGGGCGCTGGAAACATGGGAACGGATTTCCGGAGGGAAAGTCAAATTCAAAATTGTCGGAAATCTCAATGATTCGCAGATAAATTTGGACTGGAAAAGAATTGACAGAAAGGCGTTGGGGCACTGTTATTTTCATTTTGACGCAATCGGGCGGCTATATTCTGCGGAGGTGCAAATCGGGCTTTCTGATGGCATAATCCACGCCCAATATCAGGACGAAAACGAGGTTTATCACACGATTTTGCATGAAATCGGGCATGCGCTGGGGCTAGGTCACAGCCCGAATCAGCAGGATATTATGTACACGCCGCACAGGTACGGGGTAATAAATCTTTCCGAAAATGACGGCGAAACGCTGCGTTGGCTTTATAAATTGCCTTTAGGCGCGACGGTAAAGGAAATTTCTAACAAATTCAACATTCCGTCGGATGATTTGGATTACATAATCTCAAAGTATACCGGAAATAGGGCTCCATCGGGCTTTGAGGAGGTCAAACGTTCGATTGTTTTGCCCAAAAAGGATTTGACAAAGGATCAGGAAACGCTTGCGGAGATTAAAAAATTCAATCTCGGGCTGCAAAACATCAGGGTTTCGCCGGATTTGCAGGAATATATTAAAAAGACGCTTATTGATAAGAATAAATAGGCCGAACGGGCTCTGGCGCTGGTTTGAATGCAAAAAAGCCCCGAAAAATCGAGGCTTTTTTCAAATTATTTCGCTACAATATTGACCAGTCTTCCGGGGACGACGATTGTTTTCACAATCTGCTTGTCCGCAAGGAACTGCTTGACCTTTTCGCTTTCGAGCGCATGTTTTTCGAGGTCTTCTTTGGATGATTCTGCGTCAACTTCGATTTTGTCCTTAACTTTGCCGTTTACCTGAACAACGAGTGTTATTGCAGCGGTTTTTGCAAGGTTTTCATCGTATTTTGGCCATTCGGTTTCATGGATTGAACCGGTTCCGCCGATTTCGTGCCAGAGCGCTTCGGATAAATGCACCGTGGTGGGCGCAAGAAGCTTCAACAGCGAAATCAACGCAAAACTAAGGACATTTTTGTCCTCATCCGAGAACGAATCCTTTTTGCCGATATATTCGTAAATCGCGTTCGTAAATTCGCGGTATTTTGAAATAACCGTGTTGAACTGGAACTCGTTTGAAATATCGCCCGTGATTCCTTTGATAGAAATGTGCGTCTGGCGCACAAGCGCGTTGTTTTCCTTTGTCAGCGTTGAAATTTCAGGCAGTTTGTAATCAAAAATGATATTTTCCTGCATAGAAGCATAAAGGCGCCAAACCCTGTTCAGGAACTTGTAACATCCCTCCACGCCTGCGTCTGACCAGTCAAAATCCCTTGCCGGAGGCGAATCTGAGAGGATAAAGAGCCTTGCGGTGTCCGCTCCGTAGTTCTCAAAGATTTCATCGGGGTCAACCGTGTTGCCTTTGGACTTGGACATTTTTGAACCGTCTTTTAAAACCATGCCCTGCGTCAAAAGGTTCTTGAACGGCTCGTCAAAATCCAGCAAACCGAGGTCTTTCAGGGCTTTTGTAAAGAATCTTGAATACAAAAGGTGCAAAATCGCATGCTCAATTCCGCCGACATACTGGTCAACGGGCAGCCACTTGTTCACAAGCTCTTTTGAGAACGGCGCGTTTGTATTTTTTGCGTCAGAATATCTCAAATAATACCAGCTCGAGCAAATGAAAGTATCCATTGTATCAGTTTCCCTGGTTGCTTTTCCGCCGCAAACAGGGCAGGTTGTTTCAAGGAAAGTTTTTGAGGTCAAAATTGGCGATTTTCCTGTAACTTTGAAATCAACATCCTCTGGAAGCTTTACGGGGAGCTGGTCTTCGGGAACAGGCTGCGGGCCGCATTTTTCACAATAAACAATCGGAATCGGTGCGCCCCAGTATCTCTGGCGCGAAATAAGCCAGTCACGGAGTCTGTACTGGGTTTTAAATTCTCCGTAGCCGCCTTTAACAGCTTTTTCTGTGATTGCTTTTTTCGCGTCTTCGTTTTTCATGCCGTTAAATTCGCCGGAATTGACAAGTATCCCGGGCTCAACGTAAGCTGCATCTTTGCAGTCAGAGGGGTTTTCGGGGTTTTGAATAACAACTTTCAAAGGCAAATTATATTTCTTAGCAAAATCAAAATCCCTCTCATCATGAGTTGGAACAGCCATTACAGCGCCGGTTCCGTACTCAACTAAAGCATAATCTGCTGTCCAGAGCGGGAATTCTTCGCCTGTGAACGGGTTAATAGCGTGTGTTCCGAGCGGAACGCCGGTTTTTATACGTTCTGTTGAAAGCCTTTCGATTTCGCTCATTTTGCGTGCGTTTGCACGGTATGCCTCGACCGCTTCTTTTTGCTCAGGGGTCGTAAGTTTTTCAATATCCTTGTATTCAGGCGCAACAACGAGGTAGGTTATGCCGTAAACCGTGTCAGGACGTGTTGTGTAAACCGGAATTTCGAGCCCGTCAATTTCCTTGACTTTGAATCTCAAAATTGCACCCTGTGATTTGCCAATCCAGTTTTTCTGCATAATTTTTACGCTGTCGGGCCAGCCCTCGAGCTTGTCAATGTCGGCTAAAAGCTGTTCTGCGTAGTCAGTGATTTTCAAAAACCATTGTGAAAGGTATTTTTTCTCTACAACGCTGTCGCAGCGCCAGCATTTTCCGTCGATTACCTGCTCGTTCGCAAGAACCGTGGCGCATTTGTCGCACCAGTTTACTGCCGCTTCTTTTTTGTAGGCAAGGCCTTTTTTATATAATTGTAAGAACAGCCACTGCGTCCATTTGTAGTAGTCGGGCTTGCAGGTAGCGACTTCTCTGTCCCAGTCGTACATCAGACCGAGCTTTTTGAGCTGCATTTTCATATATCCGATGTTTTCGTCAGTCCATTTTTCAGGGCTTTCGCCATGCTGGATTGCTGCATTTTCAGCCGGAAGGCCGAAACTGTCCCATCCTATCGGGTGCAGAACATTAAAACCGTGCATTTTTTTGAATCTGGCTATAACGTCGGTAATTGTGTAGTTTCTGACGTGCCCCATGTGCAATCTGCCTGACGGGTAGGGGAACATGGAAAGTGCGTAGTATTTCGGCTTGTCCGAATTATCATAAGTCTTGCCAAATCCCGTTTCTTCCCATTCTTTTTGCCATTTTTTCTCAATTTCCTGCGGAAAATACTGTTCTTTTATCACTTTTTCATCCTCTAATGTTTATCAATGATAAAATTTTAGCACAAAATACAGAAATGGTATGGGGCGCGAAAGTGTAGGGATTTTTCTTTGTAGTGACTATGGAGGAGGGCTCAAAAATTGGGGAAAATTTGAATTTAACGTGGAATGCCCGGAGGAATCGGAACGGAAAAGGAAAATCCCTACACTTTCGCTTTTGCGGGTATTCAATTCCTAAACAAATTCAACATAACCGAACCCGACTGTCACCCTGAACTTGCAGCTCCTCTTGTTGGCGGGGTACGAGCCATACAAGGGAGGGTGCCCTTTAGGGTATTTCAGGGTTTCACCAACGAGATTGCCGTCTAAAAGCCCTGATAATTTATAAAAACACTTCTTTCAAGAAACTATAACTCCCCAAAAAACTTCACAATAATTTAAACTTTGATACAAATGGTCAAATCTGCTTGTTTATAGTACAATGTAAGTATAAACGGAATAATTTAGGGAAGAGGAAGCATGACATCACAAACAAATTATAGTGCTGATAATATCAGAGTTTTAGAGGGGCTTGAGGCTGTAAGAATGCGCCCCGGTATGTATATCGGCTCCACATCACAGCGCGGGCTGCACCATTGTATATACGAAATCGTTGACAACTCAATCGACGAATCTCTCGCAGGCTACTGTAAAGTAATCAAAGTAACAATCAACGAAGACGAAAGCGTAACCGTAGAAGACGACGGACGCGGAATTCCGGTAGATATTAAGCCCGAAACCGGCAAATCCGCACTGGAAATCGTTCACACGGTTCTTCACGCGGGCGGAAAATTCGGTGACGGCGGTTATAAAGTGTCAGGCGGCCTGCACGGCGTAGGTGCATCCGTTGTAAACGCGCTTTCTGAAAAATATGTCGTAGAAGTTTCCCGTGACGGCTGGGTTCACAGGCAGGAATATTTAAGAGGCGAGCCCACAACCCCCGTTGAAAAAATCAAAGAAACCCAAAAAACAGGTACAAAAACTACTTTCTGGCCCGACCCTGAAATTTTTCAGGAAACAACCCAGATTGACCGTGATGTAATCGCAAACCGCCTCAGAGAAATGGCATTTTTGAACAAAGGTTTGAAAATCGTCTATATTGACGCAAAAACCAAAGAAGAACAGGATTTCCACTACGAGGGCGGTATCGGAAGCTATGTTGACTTTTTGAACAAAAACAAAACCGTTCTTTTTGAAGAACCAATTTACATCGACAAACAGGTGGGCGATATCCGTGTTGAAGTTGCAATGCAATATACCGACGCATACAACGAATCCGTATTGAGCTTTGCAAACAACATCAACACGCACTCCGGCGGAACTCATTTGACCGGTTTTAGAAACGCAATTACGCGTGTTTTGAACGATTATGCCAGAAAAAACAACATGCTCAAAGATTCTGAATCAAATCTCTCCGGCGACGACGTTAGAGAAGGTTTGACGGCGATTGTCAGCGTAAAAATCCCGAATCCGGAATTTGAAGGGCAGACAAAAGAAAAACTTGGAAGCTCCGAGGCTACAGGCGCCGTTCAAGATGCGGTAAGAGATAAATTGCAGGAATGGCTTGATTTTAACCCGAAATTCGGTAAAATAATCATTGAAAAAACCCTGCAGGCGCAGCGCGCACGCGAGGCCGCCAGAAAAGCAAGAGAATTGACAAGAAGAAAAACCGTTCTTGAAAACTCCACGCTGCCCGGAAAACTTGCTGACTGCTCAAACAGAGAACCTGAAAAATGCGAACTTTTCATCGTAGAGGGTGATTCTGCGGGCGGTTCGGCTAAACAGGGCAGAAACAGAATGTTTCAGGCAATTTTGCCGCTGCGGGGCAAGATTCTTAACGTTGAGCGTGCACGTCTTGACAGAATGTACGGAAACAACGAAATTCAGTCGCTTATTCAGGCAATCGGTATTAATATAAGCAAAAATGAAGATGACGTTGACCTTGAAAAATTGCGTTATCATAAAATTATCTTCATGACCGACGCGGATGTTGACGGTGCGCACATCAGAACGCTGCTTTTGACGTTCTTCTTCAGGTATGCAAAACCGTTGATTGACAAAGGGCATGTTTACATTGCGCAGCCGCCTTTGTATAAAATTACAATAGGCAAACAGTCCGAATACCTCTATGACGACCGTGCTCTGGACAAAATGCTTCGCGAAAGGGGCATTAAGGGCTTGACTTTGTACGATAAAAAGAAAGCAAAAGTCGTTTCAGACGCTGAATTGGTAACGCTTCTGGGCAATATGTCCAATTATTACAATTCGTTCAACAGCCCTTTGATTAACCCGATTCCATCGGTTATGATTCGCGGCTTGATTCGTTCGGAGATGGAAGTTGCTGATTTTGACAATCAAGAAACCATGCAAAACCGCTGCGAATACCTTAACCACTACCTCAAAGACCACGCAGAAAACTACGGAATCACCGAGGCAAAGGATTACAGCGTAGAAATCAAATTCAACTCCGAAACGAACAAATACAACCTGAAACTCTTGCTGGGCGAGGACAAAGAACCTGTTCTCATCACATCAAACCTCATCAAGAGCTCGGAATATCAAAGAATCAAGAACGCATATCCTTTAATCAGAAGCTTTTTGATTGAGGAAGAAAAGGTTCTGGTGCTGGATTTGGGCACGGAAGAGGTTCAAATCACATCATTTGCGGAACTCCAGAGAATCGTGGAAGAAAGAGGCAAAAAAGGGCTTACATTGCAGCGATTCAAAGGTCTGGGCGAGATGATGCCGCAGCAGCTCTGGGAAACAACAATGGATCCGGCTACAAGAACGCTTTTGAAGGTTCATATCGAAGACGCAATGCTTTGCGACCAGCTTTTTGATATTCTCATGGGCGACAAGGTTGAGCCGCGGCGCGATTTCATCGAATCGAATGCGGTTTACGCAACTAATATTGATACATAATTAATATTATTAATACAAAAAGCCCGCTTTTTGAAACAAGCGGGCTTTTTAATGCTTAATTTCCGGAGCTTTTCCCCGGCAAAGCCAAATCCAGAGAACTATTTAACCGTAAACGTCGCATTCACAACAGCAATAACTTTTTTCTCAATGGAGCGCGTGTCGTTAATGCCATAATCGGAAACTTCGGTTGAATTTTCAGGCACAATCTGGAAAACGCCCATTTTTGCGCTGTTCATTACGCCGATTCTGCCTTTTGTGCTTTTAACCATGCTTTCTGCGCGGAGTTTTGCGTTTTTTGTTGCTTCTCCGACCATTTTGATTTTAATATCGTCAATGTTGGAAACAAAATATTGAACATTGTTCGAGCTGAGTTCTACATCTTTGTCAATCAAAGCGGCAACGCCTTTTGACATTTCCGTGATTTTGTTAATGTCTTTTGATGAAACAGTAACGCTCTGAGAAAGCCTGTAACCCTCGATATTGTTGGTTTCGTAGCCGTTCGGGGTGCGTTTGTAGATGGCGTAGCTGTTTACGGGCGAAAATTCGATTGCAGAAGCCTCAATGCCGTTGGAAACGAGAAAATCTTTGATGGCTTTTGCGTCAGCAGTCAGTTTTGCGTAACCGGACTTGAGATTTGCGTTTCTTGTTTCAAAACTGCCGTTCCAGGTTGCAAAATCCGAGGTTACTTTCTGGCTGGCGGAGCCCGTAACAGTGATTGCCTGCGCCTGAAGCTTTTGGAACTGAATAATTCCGCTCGACAGCAGGTAGGTCGAAATTATTGCCCCCAGAGCAATCAACACGCCCAGAACCGCAATCTGGTAATCCTTTATACCGCTAAAATCTTTCATAAATTTCTCCTTTCACAAAACAGACCTTATTTGAAATAAATATAACATAAAAAAATAACAGCATAGTTTTTTTATGCTGTTATTTTTTGTTTTATTCAGATTTCCGCCCGAAAATTATTTTTTGCAGGGCTTTTTGTGGCATTTGCAGCCGCAGTCCGGTTTTTTGCAATCAGGGCCGGCACATCCGGGTGCGCATTCGGGTTTCATCATCGGATGGGGGCCGCGTTTTGCAAAATCTTTTTTGATTTTTTCATGGAATTCGGATTTCATTTTTTCAAGTTCTGCTTTTTGCTCTTCAGTCAGAACAGCTTCAAATTTTTTCATGCTTTCAGCTCTGACTTCTCTTTCTTTTTTCATAAGAGCGGACATTTCTTTGTGAAGTTTGTCCATTTTCTTGTGAACAGGCTCCAGAGCTTTCTTTTCGTCGGCTTTAATTTTTTCGAGCTGCGCTTTTTGCTCTTCTGTCAGATTAAGGCGTTTTTCAAACTCCGCTTTTCTTTCAGCTTTGGCTTTTTCGCAAACTTCTTTGTCCATCGGAGGTTTGCCGCATTCAGGCGGAGGGCAGGGTTTTCCTTCTGCCGGAGGCGGTGGAGGTACTTCGCACGGGCCTTTGCAGGGGACTGCAAATACACAGGTGCCTGCTGCAATAGCTGCTGCGGCTAAAATTGTTGATAAGAGTTTTTTGTTCATGTAGAATCTCCTTTTTGTTATAAATTCAGTATAGTAATTTGAATTTTAATGTCAATATTTCGAATAAATGATGTTTTTTTGTAATTTTTAGCACAATTTTTAAAAAATTCTTCAAGACCCCGCCTAAACGGAAAATACGTTCAACACAGCCCCTGAAATACCTGTTAAACTGGCAAATAATGTACAAACAGCAGGTATTAATATGGAAAAGAGAATAGTTATTTATGTGATAGAAAATTATTTTTTGTCGCGCAGAAGTTTGGTTGGGCTTTTAGAGAAAAATTTTAATGTTCTCGGGGATTTTGAAACGACGAACGCATGTTTTCAGGCAATGACCAAAAAACAGCCCGATGTTATAGTCATGGGCTCGAATTTAAAGTATGACAGCGAATTTGCCGAGCTGCAAAAGCTTATGCTGCATTTTCCGGAGGTAAAAATAGTTGTAATTTCCGAAAGCAGCGAAAAATTTTATCAAGCTTACATACAGGGCGTCAATTCCTGTGTTTGCGGGGATATTCCGGCGGACAAAATCTATTCAATAATCAATCTCACCATCGCAGGTTACAGTATTTTTAACGATACAGCCTCTGATTCGCTCAGAAAAGCCGCTGTTCAAAAGATTCTGGGGGAACCTGCCGACCCGCCTGCTGGTGATATAAACCTTACACGCAGGGAAAAAGAGATTTTGAAGCGAATCATTAAAGGAAAGTACAATTCTGACATAGCAGCAGAATTTTTTATCAGCAAAAACACCGTCAAAGCGCATGTGAGCAACATTATCAAAAAATTAAAGGTCAAAAACCGCTCTGAAGCCGCAGTAAAAGCCGTCAGAGAAAAACTCGTTTAACATTTGAAACAATTTTTTAATTTTTGGGCAATTTATTACATGTTTGGTTTTATAATTAACTGTAATGATTAACATGCAGCTATATCCTCAATATCAGGTAGTGTCAGACAGGCGCAAAAAGAATGTTCCTGTTGCCATTGAGCGGCGTTCGGGTGTTGAGCGGCGCTCTGAAAACCGTGTGGCTATGGATACGAAGCTTACGCGTGATATTTTTGAGGTTAAAAATAAAGTTGCGCAGCTGCAAAAGACTAATCCGGTCAATTTTTCGCAGGATGTGTCAAAAGCCGCCACAAATTCCATAAAAACCGACCAATTTGTAAAACAGGATTTTTCAAAAACCGCTGAAAAGCTTGCAGAATCTAAAGAGTCGCCCTCAACAACAGCCATGCTCGGCGGAATCCTTGCGATTGCGCTGGGAGGAGTTGTTGCTTCATCTTTGCTGGGGCCGGCGGGAGCGATTGTCGCTATTGGCTTTGGCGCTTACATGGGTGGGAAAGTTTTGAAAGAAATGGTCGTTTCTCACATGGTTGAGAATGAGAAGAACAAAAAGGGCTGAGGTTTTCGCTAAATAGCTTTTTCTGCTGCAATTTTTCGGAAATTTGTTAAGAATAGCATTAGTCGCCCCCTCTCCCCACCCCTATTCCGGCGGGAGAGGGAGAAATTTGCTTGTATTTGGCATTTATTTCAACAAATCAACAATCTCTTTAACCGAATAAATATCCCTAACGACAAAAACCTTGCACCCGAGCGCCTTTTCAATATCAAAAACCGTCACACCGTCCAAAAAATCCTCGCTGAACGGGCGGAGCATGATGGCGGGTATTATGAGCGTTTGGATTTTTTTGCCGGAAAGCTGATTTATCAGGTCTTTTCCGGTAATCAGCCCCGCAACTATCACATCTTCGCCAAAAAATGAGTTTTTTATCTCAACAAAATCGCATTTGACGTTTTCAATGTTGTTCAAAGCCTCACAAAGCTGTGAAATCGGGAAAATTGCACTGTTTGAGGTCGCAAAAGTAATCCCAAGCGGCTTTTTCACCGATTTTGGCAGGTGCTTTTTCCTTTTTTCAAAATCATCACACAAAAGCCTCAACGCCCCAACTCCGTCCTCGAGCTGGGCAAAACTTCCGTAATATTTGCGCTCCGGAATCGGCATTTTTGCCTTTAAAAATATTTCGTCGCTCGCCTGAGCAAGGTGTTTTTTGATTTTTTTGTTGAAATTATCAATAATTTCCACGGTTTTTCGGGCATTTTCTTCCGTCAAAAGCTGCAAATTGTTTTTGTGAAACTTCGTCAACCCCACGGGCACAACCGCAATCGACTGTACAACAGACTTGAATTTTCCAAGGTCGTTGAGCGTTCTTTCCAGCCCGGCGCCGTCATTTAAGCCCGGACACATAACAATTTGCAAATGAAGCGGAATTTGCGCATTTTTCAGCCACTCAAGGTTCTCCATAATCTCTGCTGCGCGCTTGTTTCGGAGCATTTTTGCGCGTAATTCGGGGTTCGTTGTGTGAACAGAAACGTACAATGGGCCCAAATGCAGCTTTTCAATGCGTTCTTTGTCCTTTTTTGTGAGATTTGTGAGCGTAATGTAAGTGCCCTGCAGGTATGAAAGCCTGTAATCATCGTCTTTCACGTACAATGACTCCCGAAGCCCGCCCGGCTGCTGGTCAACAAAGCAAAAAATGCAGTTGTTCGCACAAAGTTTTACCCTGTCAAAAACTGCTGACTCAAAAACAACGCCCAAATCTTCATCAAAGTCTTTTTCAATCTCATAAACCTCGATTTCGCCGTTTTTTCGCTCCAGCTCAAGTTCTATATATTCCTCGTTTATCGCAAAACGGTAATCAATCAAATCTTTCGGGGTTTCGCCGTTTATTGAAAGGATTTTGTCGCCTTTTTCAAAACAAAGCTCTTCGGCTATTGAATTCGGGGTTATTTCGCTAATTGTTGCAGGCATTTTTCAGTTTCTCCGCAAATTCAAGATAATGTTCGGCGTCTTCAATGTTTTTTTGCAAAAGCATCTTCTGAAACCCGTCCAGCTCAATATATTCGTCTTCGAGCGTGTTTTTTAGATCCAAATTGAACGTTTCGAGCTTTAAAATCAATTCCTTTAAAAACGCCTCCCTGTCTTCTTTTTCAAGAACTGAAAGCACGGATGTTTTTGTTTGAATTTCTGTGAAAAACAGGGTCGGATTTTCACTTAACGGTGTGAAAAACAGCTCCCTGAAATGCTTTTGCCATGAGGCAGCAACCCCGTAATAGGAGGATTTCTTTCCGCCGCCGGAATAAGTCTCCCTGACCGTCACAATATTGCCCATTTTCAGGCGTTTTAGAGCAGGATGAATCGTGCCGAGGCTCGGGCGTGTAAAATATCCGAATTTTTCATGGATATCCGCCCTTAATGAATAAAGTGTGCGCTCGCGCTTGCTCAGGCTGTAAAGGATTAACAGTTCTATCATCGCGCCGCCTATGGCTTTTGGAAAACCATCACATATTCGTGTTTGAAAATGTAAAAACCGCCGTAAAGCGCTCTGTAGCGCCACAGATTAGCCTGTTTTCCTTTGGCTTTTTCGTTGCCCTGAATGTCTTTTACAATAATCGCCTTGGTTATGAAGCCTGCGCGGTTCATTCTTTCCATGCAGCCGAAGCTCAGGGGGATGTATTGCCCTTTTGAGTACTTGTCGCCGATAATCAGCGCTGCAAAACGCCCTTTTTCAAGCTTTTCAAACCCGTTTCTTGCAACATTTTCAAACAAATCATAAAATTCCTCGGTGCTTGCGCAGTTAGAAAGGTCTTCTTTTTTGTCCGAAAACTTGATAATGTCGTCATACGGCGGATGAAGTACCAAAAACTGCGCCTTTTCGCGCCCCATAACGTCAAGACGCGCCTGAATCATATCCGTGATTTCAGATGACGCGCTGTCGCCGCAAATCAGGTTTACATCGGTAACCAGCTGTTTCGGGGTGAATTTTTCGCTTACATAATCCACCATTTCCTGCTTCAGCTCCACGCCAATGCAGCGTCTGCCCATATTCAGCGCCTCAATGCCCGAAGTTCCCGACCCGAAGAACAAATCAAGAACAATATCGTTCTTTTTTGTGAATCTTTCGTACAGCTGCTGCGCAATCTGGGGGATATAATTCCCGTGATAGTCGTAAGAATGCCCGTTTTCCTTTGCTCTGTTCGGAAATTCCCACAGAGTATCGGTTTTTATGTGGCCATATTCTTTCCATCTGTTCAAATCAATGTCGTTATAAGGCTTTGTAAGAACCTTGGACTTTTCTACAACCTTTAAATCAGGTTGTGAAATTTTCTCTTTTCTCTTTAAATTACGTGAATTAACTGCCATTTTATCCCCAAATTCTAATCATTTATATGATAAGTATAAGTATTCGTTAAGAAATATGAACCGTATAAATAGAGGATTTTTGAAATTTGAGTTTAGGTGTTATAATTTAATAGACAAATGTCTATAATGATAAAACGGGCATGACAGTTTGTAAATTAATTGAATATCACCCGCAAATACAGTAAAATCTTATTATTAAATAAATAAATGGAGAAAAGTTAATGGCAGTTAAAGAAAAAGAAGCACCTAATGTTTCGGACGAAAGAAATAAGGCTCTAAAATTAGCAATAGAAAAAATCGAAAAAGATTTCGGCAAAGGCTCTATCATGAAGCTCGGCGACAAAACCTCTGTTTCTGTGGAGGCTATTCCGACGGGTGCTCTGGCGCTTGATTTGGCGCTCGGCATTGGCGGTGTGCCCAGAGGCAGGGTTATTGAGGTTTACGGGCCCGAAGCCAGCGGTAAAACTACACTTGCGCAGCATATTGTTGCCGAATGCCAGAAAAAAGGCGGAATTGCGGCATTTATCGACGCAGAACACGCTCTTGACCCCGAATATGCTCACAATCTCGGTGTGAATGTTGACGAACTGCTTATTTCCCAGCCGGATACGGGTGAGCAGGCGCTCGAAATCGCAGAAGAGCTCGTTCGTTCGTCTGCGGTGGATGTTGTGGTAATTGACTCGGTTGCGGCGCTCGTTCCCAAAGCAGAAATCGAAGGCGCAATGGAAGACCAGCAAATGGGCTTGCAGGCGCGCCTTATGAGCAAAGCTTTGAGAAAATTAACGGGTATTGTCGGAAAAACCAACACGACCGTTATTTTTATCAACCAGCTCCGTCAGAAAATCGGTGTTATGTACGGAAATCCCGAAACAACAACCGGCGGAAACGCCCTGAAATACTATTCCAGCGTGCGTTTGGACATCAGAAGATGTGACACAATCAAAAAAGACGACAAAGACATCGGAAACCGCGTAAGAGTGAAAGTTGTTAAAAATAAAGTCGCTCCTCCGTTCAAAACCTGCGAATTTGATATCATTTTCGGAAAAGGAATCTGCAAACTCGGCTGCATTCTCGATGTTGCCGTAAATATGGATATTGTTAAAAAAGCAGGCGCATGGTTCAGCTACAACGAGGAAAAACTCGGGCAGGGCAGAGAAAAAGCAAAAGAATACTTTGAACTCCACCCCGAAGTCCTTGAAGAAGTTGAAGCAAAGGTCAGAGAAAAGCTTGCAGAAAAAGAATAATAAAAATTACACAAAAAGACCGCACAAAAAGCGGTCTTTTTTTCTTCGTGCGGGAAATTGTTGCGGATTGTTAAGCTAAATTGTAACAGTATCATAATAATAAGCCGTTTTGATATAGAAAATATAACATAATGATGTATAATAGAATTCAGACATCATCTAACAGACTATTAAATAAGGAGAAGTTATGGCAAGAATTTTGGTTTCAATGCCCGATGAGTTTTTGAACAAAATCGATGCGGTTGCCGATGAAGAACAAAGAACAAGAAGCGAATTGGTAAGAGAAGCGCTCAGAAGTTATATCAAACGCACAAAGCTCCCCAATCCCCAAAAAGCAATGACCAACGCTAAAATACTTGAAGAAATTTTAGACTAGGATTGCGGTTAGGACTTTTTAAAAAGCCCGATGGCGCAGGCTTTTCAGCAGCAGGGTATTTATATGGAAATATTGGCAATAATCCCCGCAAGGGGCGGTTCTAAAGGGATTCCCGGTAAAAATATCAAACCTCTTGCCGGAAAACCTCTGATTGCATATACGATTGAAGCATCCTTAAAATCAAAATATATCACGAGAACTGTTGTTTCTACCGAAGACGGCCGCATAAAAGAGGCTGCGCTTGCGTTTGGCGCAGAAGTTGTGGATAGGCCCGCGGAACTTGCGCAGGACGTGACAAAAACTGCGCCTGTGCTGCTTCAGGTGCTTGATGAGCTTGAAAAAACGGGCTACAAGCCTGATATAACGGTGCTTTTGCAGTGCACATGCCCTTTGCGCGACGAAAAACAGATTGATGAGGCTTTTGAGCTGTTTTTTAACTCTGATTGCGATTCGGTTTTTGCCGCGCGCCCGATGGGGGTCACTCATGCCCTGTGGCGGAAGAATTTGGACGGAACTTATGAGGGGCTTTATGACTACAGGCACCGTCCGCGCAGGCAGGACACGGATTTGCACCTGCCGATGTACTGCGAAACCGGCGCTACGTATATTATTCGGACAGATGTGCTCAAAGAGGTAAAAGATTTTATCGGCAAAAAGCCCGAAGTTTATTTAAACGGCGCAATCGGCGATATTGACGCGCCGAGCGACTTTGAATATGCAGAAAAGGCGCTGAAAAAATGAAAAAAATCCTCTACACAAAATTTGAAACTGCCGGTGATGTTTTGAGCGCTGTTTTGAAGAACACGGATTTGCAGGCAGGGATAAAAAAGACCACGCTTTCAAAATTTTGGGGCAAAATTGTCGGAAAAAAGTTTGAGGAGCTTTCAAAACCAGTTTCTCTTAATAATCAGGGGCTTTTGACGGTTGCGTGTGCAAATTCTTTTGTTACGAGCGAGCTTTTGATGTTCAAACCCGATATTTTGAAGAAACTCGAGCCGTATGCAAAATCGCTTGATATTTATGTTAGCGATATAAATTTTTCTCACAAAATCTGGGCTCCGGAGCGGGATTTGATGGAGGAGTACGATTACGAGGAAAAGCAGGCGCCGAAAATTCCCGAGATTGATTACGATTCAATCGTGCTGGACGCTGCTGAGATCGAAAACATCAGAAACTGCGTCAACAACAACAAATTTGCGTCCGAAGAGCAGCGCGAGCGGATGTTTGAGGCGATTGTTAAGGATTTGAAGTTCCAAAAAGCGATGGAGGGCAGGAAGTAATTTCGTTGTTTTGTGGTTTTGGTGCTTGGGCGTAAAAAGTGTACAGAGTTTATTTTTCCAGCTCGATTCACTACGTTCATGGGCGTTGAAAAATAAACCCTGTACACTTTTTACTTTGACGGACTATTGAAAAAAGCCTGCAAACCTTAGCTTGCAGGCTTTTTCTATCACTTTAAAAAACCTAAACCGCGCTCAATTTTGCTTCGTGTTCGAGTTTCAGCGTTTGAGTTGTAATATCGGCAACTTCTGACGGGCCAAAGTACTGGATTGCACCGGGGAAGACGTATTTGTCTTCGAGCGCCCAGATTTCTCTGTTTTGTTCAAGTTTTTTGAACACTGGGCCGTCAAGTCTGACGAGCGCTTTCTGGATTACGGGTTTCATGTGCCCGTGGCGTTTTTCCATGTTCATCATCATTGTGAGCGGAACGCCGCCTGCAACCCAGTTTTCGGGAGCTTCTGTCAGGTTCTTAACCGATGAAAGATATCCGGTCAAACCGAACTGAATCAGCGCAAATGCGTTGTACCCGAGCGCATAGCAGTAATTTGAGTCAAAATTTGACGGGAATGCGCATCTTCCCTCGTAGCCGAAGAAGTGTGACTGGTCAGAGAATTTGCCTGTGTAAACGCCCTGCTGCTTCATTTCGTAGAGTTTGGTTTTGAGCATTTCAATGAGCAGTTTTTCTGTTTCAATTTTAGAAACCTGAACGTTTCCGTGGGGATCTCTGTCCATAAGGAGCTGCGCTTTAATCATTGCCGGCAAAGAACGGAAAACTGCTGCGTTTTCAGCTCTGAGGCGTTTTTCAATTACAGCTTCTTTTTCAACGCCGCTTGTGAGCTGCGTGAAGTTCGGGTCTTCTTCCAGAACGGGCATAAGGTCGTTGAGGTTTGCAATCATTGCTTTCATTTCGGGAACGAATTCAATTAAACCCTCCGGAATTAAAGCCACGCCGAAGTTTTTGCCCAATTTTGAGCGTTTAACAATGATATCAGCCATGTAATCAACGATTTCGTTCAAAGACATTGATTTTTCAGCAACTTCTTCTGAAATCAGAGTGATATTGGGCTGAGTTTGGAGCGCAACTTCAAGTCCTACGTGGGTAGCGCTTCTGCCCATCAGTTTTATGAAGTGCCAGTATTTTTTAGCTGAATTTACGTCCCTCTGGATGTTTCCGACTAGCTCGGAGTAGGTTTTTGTAGCTGTGTCGAAGCCGAAAGAGATTTCGATTTGCTCGTTTTTCAGGTCGCCGTCGATGGTTTTCGGGCAGCCGATAACCTGAATGCCTGCATTTTTGGATTTGAACCATTCAGCGAGCATTGCTGCGTTTGTGTTTGAGTCGTCACCGCCGATGATTACGATACCGGTGATGTTGAGCTTTTTGCAGTTTTCCAAAGAAGCCTGGAATTGTTCTTCGGTTTCAAGTTTTGTTCTGCCGGAGCCGATAATGTCAAAACCGCCCGTATTTCTGTATGCGTCGATGATTTCGTCGGTCAGTTCGATATATTTTCCGTCGATAATCCCCGCAGGGCCGCCCAGAAAGCCATATAGTTTGTTCTGGGGGTTAGCCTGTTTCAAAGCGTCATAAATACCGGCAACAACGTTGTGTCCGCCGGGAGCCTGACCGCCGGAGAGGATTACGCCGACGTTTTTTTGTTCAAAATTATTTTCGTTGTCAGATTGTTCAAAAGTAACCATCGGTTTTCCGTAGGTGTTGGGGAAAAGTCCTTTGATTTCGTTCTGGTCTGCAACCGATTCTGTGCTGTTTCCTTCGACAATATTCAGTTTTGTAATTCCTGACGCCAGAGTCTGCGGAAGTACAGGCTGAAATTTAAGTCTTGCCTGTTGCAGCGGTGAAAGTTCTGTCATTTTTTTCATTCCTCATGTTTTGTGCACTTTTTCATGGATATTTTAGCATAAAAATGTTGGTGAGGGCGTTTTAAGAACACAGGAGTAATTTTTACTGCCTGAACGGGCTTCGCCGCTTTTAAGGCAGTAAAAATCACTCCCGTATTCTTAAAACTTTTAAAATTTGTTAGCGATTTTTTCAAATTCTGACGAAACTTTATCAACTAAAGAATTAATGCAAGAAAACTGACCATATTTATTGTGTTTTTCTGAAAAAGTTTTCAAAAGAATCAAAGAGGTTGTTATATTGTTAATCGCCCCTATTATTTCTTGCTTTTCTTTCTTGTCAATCTTTTGTCCATTCATATTTTCATCTCCCATATAAATAAAACAATTTCTGGACTGTCATTCCTGTTATTAAACCAAATCATAGTACAAAATTGGAATATGGGTCAAGATGTTAGAAAAATTTTAGCTTGCAACATTGCTCAACTTAGGAAATCAAGAAACTTGAAGAAAGAAGCACTTTCTTTGTCTTTGGGTTTTGACAATTCTTATATAAGCAAGCTTGAAAAAGAATCCATAAATATAACACTGGACAAATTGACTAAAATTGCTGATTACTTTGATATTGAAGTTTATAAATTATTGAAAAAATAACCATCAATAAGGGAATGTAATGAATTAAATTCCGGAACCTTAAAAGTGGCGAAGCCCGTTCAGGTTCCGGAATTTGATTCATTGCATTCCCGCCCCCCCCCCCCTGCAAAAAACCGCAAAAAAAAGCAAAATCTTGAAAAGATTTTGCTGCAAATAGCGTCACTAAGGAGTTTAAGTCTTCAGCTAATGTACCTTATCGTTCGTCATTCTGAACCTGGTTCAGAATCTCCGGCAAAGCCGGTCAAAATTTCCCTTTTTAGTTTAAATATTCTTTCAAATGCAATATTTCTGAATTAGTCTGGAGTTTTTGGAGCGCAAGGCTTTCAATCTGGCGGATTCGCTCTTTGGAAAAGCCCATTGTGCGTCCGATTTCTTCGAGAGTCTTTTTTTGCGTGCCGTTTAGCCCGAAACGGCTTATGAGAATCTTCTTTTCACGCTCGTTCAAAATATCGAGCATTCCCATAACGTCTTTGAACATAAACGCTGACTGGATTTTTGTTTCCGGCGCGCGGTAACTGTCATCCGGCACGTAATCCTCAAGCACCAAATCCTCTGCAATCGGAGTATCAAGGCTTATCGGGTCTTTGAAAATAGATTGTTTGATATTTTCAAATTTTTTGCCCGTAATCCCCATTTTTTTAGAAATTTCTTCGTCAGTAGGCTCGCGTCCGAGGGTTCTGGTCAATTCAACGTGAAGTTTTTTGTAGGTTCTGATTTTGTCGGTCATGTGCACGGGAATCCGGATTGTGCGTGAATGGTTTGAGATTGCGCGCACGATTGCCTGCTTAATCCACCATGTTGCATAGGTGCTGAACTTGAATCCGCGTTCATAATCAAATTTTTCAGCCGCTTTAATCAGCCCCAGAGAACCTTCCTGCACCAAATCCATGAACAGAACGCCCTGCCCGATGTATTTTTTCGCTATGCTCACGACAAGCCGAAGATTCGCCTGAATAAGCTTTTTCTTGGCGATATCGGCTTTTTTTCCTCTGCACTCTTTGATTGCTTTACCGAGTTCTCTCTCCTCTTCGGTTTTCAAAAGGCGAATTCGCCCGATATCCTTTAAATAATTCTGCAAAATGTCGTCTTTTTTAACAATTGTGCTGAATGTAGCTTCTTCTTCGTTATTTTCCTGCACAAGAAGATATTCTTTCTCGCAAATCTCCTCATCCGCAGGAGAATAGATACTAACCATCTCGCTCATTAATGTAAAATCCTCAACTCTTCCTTGTATTGTTTTTGACGACGAAGCTCGAAAAAGTTTCCTAAACTTTCGGGTAATATTTACAAAATTTAATAACTTCTGATTTTTTGCTGTGAATATATTAGAATTTATATAAAAGGAGGCCATCACAATGTTTAATAAAGAAAAAATCATAGAGCTAATCACGCAGGATGGTCTTTTTATCGACAATTTTATCCTTGAGGCGTTCATAAAAAACTGGAAAATAGACCCGATTTACGAAGATGAAAACGGGGTTGAGTATTTTGACGAAATGACCGTGGAAAAAATTAAAGAGGGGATTTCCAGGAAAAACGAGCCAAAATGCGAAATCCATGTTATGGATAAAGACGAGGTAAAACCCGTAGAAATGGCTGTTGAGGTTCCTCTGGAGCCGATTCATGTCGAAACTCCCCAACCTGAACCCGAGCAGGAGCCGGAACCTGAAATTCAGGAGGCTGTTTTTGAAAAAGCCGCCACTCATGAGGAAGAACCTTACCAAACCGGAGAATTTTCGCCCGCACAGCCGGAAAATGTGCATGAGGCGGAAGAAATCACTGCGGTTCCGATGGATTTGCCCGCAGAGATAACGAAAAAAGTCGAGGCAGGGCTGCAAAACATTACTGTGGACATTTCCAACCAGACCCTTGCCGTTCTTGCGCAATCCATTGCAAGAAAAATAACCTCGGATGTTTCGGAATTCTTAAAAAGAGCCGATTTTATTGAAAGTGCGGTAAAATACGGGGAAATTAAGCAGGATAACAAGCTTTTGCTCGAAAAAATGGATGAACTGCTCGCTGACAACAGGCTGCTCGTTAAAAAACTCGAGGAACTGGAGCGCGAAAACAGCTCTTTTGTTAAATTGTTCGGGAATATTTACGTTAAATCTTAGTTTGTCCGGGAAAAGTTCGTGCTAAGGCGGCACTAGATTGATTTTGGAGGGCAGCTTTGTTAGTAAGCCTGTTTTCCGTTCCGATTCCTCCGACCACGCGGGGTTTTGAAACTTTTGTTCCGGACTTTTGAGGTCTCCCCCATAGTCACTACAAACAGGCTTACTGACAAAGCTGCTAACGTGCATGGAATTGGGGATTTGTCTTTGCAGTGACTATGGAGGAGGCCTCAAAAAGCTGGAAAAATCAAAATTAACGCGGAATGGCCGGAGGAATCGGAACGGAAAAGACAAATCCCCAATTCCTGCCCCACCGTCTTCACTAAAAAATAGTTTAACGAAACTTAATCAAAGTTTGACCCGGTCTCTCTTTTGGCTTATCATTCTGATGATTAGAAGAAAGGGAAGTAATAAATGACATCAAAAAGATTTTTATTCACGTCCGAATCCGTTACGGAAGGACATCCGGATAAAGTTTGCGACCAGATTTCCGATGCAATTCTTGATGAATTCTTAACAAAAGATAAATCCTCCAGAGTTGCGGCAGAAACTACTGTCACAACAGGCATGGCGCTGGTTTGCGGTGAAATTACATCTGACTGCTACGTTGATATCCCGTCAGTTGTAAGAAATACCATTAAAAATATCGGCTACATCGGCAAAGAGGGCGGCGGATTCGACTACAAAACCTGCGCGGTTTTGACCAGCATTGACGAACAGTCAACTGACATCGCAGGCGGTGTAAACAAAGCGCTCGAAACCCGCTCAAACAACGCTGATACCGCAAAAGTAGAAACTGAAAACGTTGGTGCGGGCGATCAGGGCATTATGTTCGGTTTTGCTTGTGACGAAACCCCTGAATTGATGCCGCTTCCCATCAGCCTCGCGCATAAACTCGCTTTCAGACTTGCTCAGGTGAGAAAAGACGGCATTCTTAACTATTTAAGACCCGACGGAAAATCTCAGGTTACTGTTGAATACATCGACGGAAAACCCTCAAGAATTGATACCGTCGTTCTTTCAACACAGCACGACCCTGAAATCAACGGCGTTTCTGACAACGAAAAAGTTCAGGAAACCATTAAAAATGACTTAATCGAATATGTTATTAATTATGTATTTGCAAACGAATCAATTAAACCCGATTCCAACACAAAATACTTAATCAACCCCTCGGGGCGCTTCGTAATCGGCGGCCCGCAGGGCGATGCAGGCTTAACCGGCAGAAAAATCATCGTTGACACCTACGGCGGCTACTCAAGACACGGCGGCGGCGCTTTTTCGGGCAAAGATCCCACAAAAGTTGACCGTTCTGCTGCTTACGCAACAAGATATGTTGCAAAAAACATCGTTGCAGCAGGGCTTGCTGAAAAATGCGAAGTCGAACTCGGTTATGCAATCGGCGTTGCAGAGCCTGTTTCTGTAATGGTTGACACTTTTGGAACCGGAAAAATCTCTGATGACGAGATTTCCGAACTCGTTCAAAAGAATTTCGACCTCAGACCCGCAGCAATCATCAGTCAGTTCGATTTAAGAGGGCTTCCTGCGAAAAACGGCGGTAAATTCTACCAGAAACTCGCTGCTTACGGCCATATGGGACGTACTGATATTGATGTTCCGTGGGAAAAAACCGACAAAGCCGCACTTCTCAAAGAACAAGCAGGAAAATGCTGCGCTAACGCGTAAAATTTTTCAAGTATAGCTTAAAAAAGACGATTTTATATTAAGTTTTGTGAAATCGTCTTTTTTTTATGTTTAAAAAATTAAAAAAACGGGCATTAAAATAGTATAATGAAATAATTGAATAGGGAGTTTATTTTATCGTGAAAGATTACAGTTTTTTGAAGCCATCTAACAAACTCGAGATTAAAATCGGCGACGAAAGCCATTTTTGCACAATTTATTATGTTGAAAACGAGGAAATTACGGTCTTTCTCGATACAGGAAAAGATTTGCCCGAGTGTGAAGTAGAAATAAACATCTACGCACAGGACGGAATCTACAACGCAAAAAGCAGAATCCTTTCAGGCAACTGTCTGGGCGAAAAAGTCTTTTACAAACTGGCTTTTCCCACAAATATAAAGCATTCGCAAAGGCGTGAATACCTGAGAGCCGATATAGAAACGCCTTTTCACCTGCTCATAAAAGATGGCGGGGAAAAACCCGTTATGGTTGAATCCATCACGAAAAACATCTGCGCAAAAGGGCTGTGTTTTGTTTCGGACAGGCTCATAACCTCCTATTCAAACCTTTCTGTTGAGCTGCTGCTTGACGGACGGGTGATAAAAACGCACGCAGAGCTTGTATGGTCGAATCCGGTACGAATGGAAAACACTTTCAAATTTATGACGGCAGTTATGTTCACCGATATTGTTCAGGACGATATGGATTATATCGCAAAACAGTGCCGTGACTTCAAACCCGAAGAAAAAGCTGTTTAGCTGTTCAAAATTTCGTTCAGTTTTCCGGTTTTATACATATTTTCCAAATCCGTATACCCGCCGACATAGTGCCCGTTGATGGTAATTTGCGGTACTGTTGCAGCTGACGGAAGATTGAACTTGTTTTTGAGCTCTTCGCGCATTTTTTCCTGATTTTCGGAGATGTCGTGCTCTTTATAGTCAAGATTCAACGACTGAAGAAGCTTTTTAGCCTTTACACAGTACGGACAAGACGGTAGTGTATAGATTTCGATATCGTTCATAAAAATTTCCTGCATTTTGTTTCACTGACTGATTTTAAACTGCCTGCGGGAACGAAACATCCTCTTTTAGGCTAATTTTAGCCTGCAAAAAAGCTGAAAATAACCCAGTCAGTCAAATCCATAATAAGATTTGCAATGAAAATCATTGTCATAATCACCGCGAACCATTTTTGGATGTCTTTGAACGTGAGGACTCTTTTGCCGCCTTTGAGCTTGCAAAGTTCTTCGTATTCGTTTTTTATGGGCGAAAACGGGAGCAGTGACTCCATGTTTTCGAGGACTTTGTTGTATTTAATTTTGATTATGGCCGTATAAGAATCCTGATTTGCGAACCACATTACGCAAAGAGCAATACCGAGCACTTCACCTGCAACAGAAAACCCGTATCCGAGCGAGAAAAATGTCTTTGAAGCGAGCAAAATCAAAAACAGAATCCCCACAAGCAGGATAAAAAATCTGTTAATCATAAAAGCGCGGTCAATATAGCGTTCTTTTGCTTCGTTGTATATTCTGTATTGTTCAAGAATTATCTGTCTGTCGTCCATAAAACCTCTATTCTAGCCTAACTTCTTGATTATAGTGCTTTTGGGTCATGCCGTCAATCCAAATCAGCCAAATAAATTATCCTTTTAAATAAATTTATATTAACAAAATTTAACAAACTAGCAATAAATTTTGTTTATGCGGTTTATAATATTAACTGTAAGTGGAGAAAATTATGATTAACGCAATATCTAATAATACAATGTCAGCACAACCGCTCAAACCGCAGGCTCAAAGCTTCGGACGCGATGAAACCCCGGGAAGAACAATGCGCCCCCGCCATCAGCAATCCGCACTCGGCTGGTCTGCAAACCAGTTTGCAAAAGGCGCTGTAATCAGTGTAGTTATTGACTCGCTCTTTAACGGTTTCAACGCAATAAGAGGAAAGGGCGCAAAAATAGGTTTTAACAAAATGGCCGCAAATGCCGGATTCTGGGGACTTGCATGGATTGCAATGGGGCTTGTTTTTGAAGGAATTGATAAGCTTTCTTCCAGAAAAAAATAAAATCTTTATAAAATTTCTACAAAAAAACAGCTCTTTTTCCGGGAGCTGTTTTTTTTGTGAACTTTTGTAAAAATTCGGCCCTAACGCGTTTAGAAAACCCGAAAAAGTGGCATTAAATTAATAGAAGGAAAATTCGCGAAATGTCTATATCACCAGTAATGTCACCAATGGTATATTCTTATGCACCGTCCGGTTCCAACAAGAAACAGACGGACAGTGAGTATGAAAAAATTCTGATTATGATGGAAATGCTCGGAATAGAATCCACAGGCGACAAAACTCTTGATAAAGTACTTCTCAAAAATGCCGTCACCCAGAAACTCCAGCAGGAAGCGTCTTCTTCCGCTTCCGGAGCTGATTATATTCCTTTTCTGGATATTATGGATTCTTTGGACTTGGATTCGACCGGAAATGTAGACGATGATTATGACAGAACCATTGATGAGCTGGATTACCGGATTTCCATGGCGAATGATGACGAGGAAAAACAGTATTATACGGAGCTGCGCGATGAGGTCGAAACGCTCTACACCGAAAACTCATACGACAATGCAAGAACCTCCTTGTTCATGGGCTCAAGTCAGGTTGCTGACCTGAACAGGTACATGCTCGGCATATAATTATTCAAAAATAATATCAGTATTCGCCATAACAACCTCTTTGATTTTATTGAGGAAGTTTGTGCATTCAATTGCCTGCTCTTTGCCGATGGCATTTTCTATTTTTTGCACATATTCAAACATGATTTTGTTGGCGAAATCGTAAATTTCCCGCCCTTTTTCGGTAACAACAATCTTTTTCACAATTCTGTTGCCCTTTGTATCAACAAATCGCTCAATCAGCCCTTTTTGCTGAAGTCCGGAAAGGAGTTTGCTGGTGTGCGATGTGCCTTTCAGTATTCTTTTTGCCAAATCCCTTTGGCAAATATCAGAATCGCACAAAACTGTTTCAAGTATTATAAATTCGTCCAGCGAAAGATGAAGTTTTGCGTTTTCTGCAAAATAATTTTCCCCGACGGCTCTGCATACCCGTGAAGTTTGTTCAAGTGTATAAAAAAGGCTGCCTATACAATGTTTTTCCATTACGTAATTATATCCTGCCTGCTGCTGCCATGTAAAGCCCTGTTTTGCTTAATTTTTAGCGCTTGTTAGTTTTTTCTTGCAAAATTTATAAAATTACGCTAGCATATTTGTATGGAAAAATCAACACATTTATTTTTCCATGCAACAAGAGGAAAATAACATGACGGAAGCACTCAAAGAGCAGGAAAAAGATTCGCAAAAACAGGAAAATAATAAAAAACCAAAGCCGAAAAAGAGATTTTTAATACCGGTTTTGATTTTGCTGGGAATCGGCGCAGCATTTATCGGATGGGAAATGTATCATTATGAAAGTACGGACGACGCCTATGTTGAAACCACAACGGTTGATGTTGCGCCGAAAGTAAGCGGAGAAATCACAGATGTTTATGTTGAGGACAACCAGTTTGTTAAAGCGGGGGATGTTGTCGCGCAAATCGAGAAAAATGACTATGAAATTAAGCTTGCGCAGGCAAAATCTCGCTATGAACGGGCATTATTAAACCAGCAGAATGCCAAGGCTAACCACAAAGCCGCGCAGTCAAAAATTGAGCTCGCAAAAACGGATTTGGCGCGCTATAAGCAGCTTTATGCGGACGGAGCTGTTTCAAAACAGGAATTTGACAATGCTCAGACGAATTACGACGCTGTGAACGCAAATCTTGTTAATGCGGAGCAGGCTGTGATGTCAAATAGCAACCGGAAAGTTGCGGACGCTGAAATAAACGAGCTGAAAGCCCTCATGGAGCAGGCGGAGCTTTATTTGTCTTACACAAAAATCTATGCGCCGATTGACGGCACTGTTTCTTCAAAGCGTGTTGAAAAAGGCATGTATGTGCAGCCCGGAACCGCACTTTTTACAATAGTTCCGCCAAAAACCTGGATTGTGGCGAATTTTAAAGAAAATCAGCTGGAAAATATTCATGAGGGGCAGGAGGTTGATATAAAAATTGACACATATCCCCATCACATTTTTAAGGGCAAAGTTGACAGTATTCAAATGGCTTCCGGCGCAAAATCCAGCATGTTTCCGCCGGAAAACGCTGTCGGCTCGTTTGTAAAAATCGTTCAGCGTGTGCCTGTGAAGATAGTTTTTACCGGGAGCATTGACCCCGGGAAATTTAAAATCATTCCCGGCATGTCGGTCGTGCCCAAAGTGCACATCAGATAGAGGTTTGCGGAAAAATGTCTGAAAATGTACAAATGAATGAAGTCTGGACCCCGTCCGTAAACCCCTGGCTGATGATTGTGCCGGTAATTCTTGCCGTTTTTATGTTTGCGCTGGATGAAACCATTTCTAACGTTGCCCTGACGTACATTGCTGGGTCATTTTCCGTCAGCCATAATGAATCAATCTGGATTGTAACGAGCTATTTGATTGCAAGCGGGATAATCATTCCGTCCGTTGATTTTTTGTGTAAATTGATGGGAAGAAAAGCATTTTTTACTTTGTGTATAGGTGTTTTTACCGTTTCGTCGTTTTTTTGCGGAATTTCAAATTCAATGGGGATGATTGTTGTTTCGAGATTCGTGCAGGGGCTCGGAGGCGGTGCGATTTTGCCTTTGTCGCAGGCAATAATTATGGAAAGCTTTCCGCCGGACAAACGCGCTCAATCAATGGCGCTTTTCGGGCTGACAATCATTCTGGCTCCGACATTGGGGCCGATTGTCGGAGGGTGGATTACAGAAAACTGGTCATGGCACTGGATTTATATGATAAATCTGCCCATCGGGATTTTTTCGATGTATTTGGCGCACAAACTTCTTGAAGATCCTCCGTATGCAAGAAAACATGAGCATGTTAAATGCGATTATCCGGCTATTGTATTTTTGTGCCTGTGGCTGGTGTTTTTGCAGATTGTGCTGGACAAAGGAAACGACGCGGATTGGTTCGGAGCGGCATGGATTTGCTGGATGACGTTTTTTTCTTGCGTTTTCGGGATTCTGTTTTTTATTACACAGCTAAAAAGCGAAGAACCGCTTGTAAATTTGCGGCTTCTTAAGGATAGAAATTTTCTATTCGGCACAATTGCACAGGTCGTTATGATGGCTGTATTTCTTGCGTCAGCAGCGCTTTTGCCCTCTATGCTGCAGGCTTTGATGGGATATACTTCGTTTTTGAGCGGGCTTTCAATGGGCTCAAGGGGGCTGGGGAGCGTTGTCGGCATATTTATTTATGGTTTGACGGCAAAACTTTTGGGCGACAAGTTTTTTGCAATTGCTGGAATAGCGCTGATTGCACTGGGCGGGCTTTATTTCGGCACCATAAATCTGCAAATCAATCTTCAAACAATTGCTATCCCCAATGCGCTTTTCGGCGCCGGAATGGCGCTCGGGATGACGACTTTGATGACGCTTTCTTTTTCGTCTTTAAAAAACGAGGACATGACGAACGCTTCGGGGCTCCAAAACCTTCTTAAAAACATCGGCGGCGCAATAGGAACATCACTTTCTACGACTTTAATCTCCAGAAGCGCTCAAAAGCACCAGATAATGATGGTGGGCAGCCTCCACGACTTAAATGGTATTTTTGTTGAGCGCGTTGAGGCTATGTCGCATTTCTTTTTGCAATACACTGCCGACGCAGGGCAGGCTGTAATGATGGCAAAAGCGAATTTATACAATCAGCTTGTGCTCCAATCCAATTTGTGGGGATATATTGACACTTTCAGGACATTTGCGGCTGCCTGCCTGATAATAATTCCGCTAATATTGCTTATTAAAGTTCCAAAATACAACAGATAACTTTATTTTTCATACACTGCTTTACAGGCCCCATAAGGGGCTTTTTCTTTGTACCAGGGCTCAAAATCCGCTATTGAGCAGGCAAGTTCGTTAAAGTTTCCGTTGAAATTTATACATCTGTCGTCAATATAAAGCCAGCAGGGCTCTTTCACCGCTGTTATGTCTTTGATATAAGAATCGAGATTGTTATTTACAAGCCATTTTGACGCGAGGAGCTTGTTTCTACAGGTGAAAAGTTTTATATTGTAACTTTTTGAGAGCTCGGCGATAAAATCTCTTGCTCCGGCTCTCGGCGGGGGGATTACGTCATCGTCGTAGCACCCTGTATATTCATTCAACACGCCATCCAGATCTATAAGAAGGGTTTTTTTCTTCACCTTGTATGCACCTGTGTTATTACCTGCATAAATATCTATACAATAGCACAAGTTGTTTATCTTTGTAAAATAATACACAATATTGCTAGCTAAACACGGTGTGACTATGAACAAAACTGAAAAAATCTCCGAATTAAAAACAAACAAAACTAAGAAAGTTGCTTTTATGTTCAACGATGAACTATGGCTTTTGTTCAAGAAAGCTTGTGAACTCAACAAGACAAAGCCAACTTGGGAAATTGAAAAACTGATGTTGAATTATCTTGATAAGAACAATCTTTTAGACTAAATCAAACTTCGTAGGTCTTTCCGAAGCCGAAGAAGCCGTTTTCGTTTGAATAGCCGATGGAAAGTTCCAAATCCGGAATATTTTCCCACCCTTTTTGGGCAACAATGTCCAGAAGATTTTTTGCGGCCTCATAAGCTGCGCCTTTGAACTCAAGCGGGATTGAGCTGTCTTCGCCGATTCTGTCTTTTATCATTTCCAGAATGCTTTCCCCTTCGTAAGTGTAAAATTCGCCGTCTTTAAGAAGCAAATCGGGGATTTTGTATCCCGTGAAATCAAATACATCTTTATATGCCCTGAATTTTGCTACAGAGTCGGCATTTTTGTTTTCAGTGTTCTGAAAAACATAATAAAACAGCTCTTTTGCGTTCTTTTCACTGTTCAATGCGTCTGTAATCTCCTTAATCAGCGCGTAATCCTCTATTCCCCCGACAGAAGCAGTAAAATCGTACGGATTTAGCTTAATCAGCAAAGAATCGTCATCATCAAGCTTTATCCCGTTGTTCGCGAGAAGATTGGCCATCTGAGAGCTGATAGTGCTGTGATTAAACGCTTTTCTCTGCGCTTCCTCTGTGTCCCAGTCCTGCTGAGTCCAGTTTAAGCGGGGATCAAGGGTGTTTGAGTTTTGATATGTGCCGTATAGTATTGCATTAAGGTCATTGTCGTACATTGCGCGTGTTTCTTCATCCAGTTTCAGGCGGTCAACGTACGTGGAGGTCGATTTTCCAAAGTATTTTTGCGCCAGGTAGCTGTAAACATCCTGCTCGGTTGCGCATTTGCTCCTTACGCCCGCAGCCCAGCTTGAGAGTTTTGTTTCAAACTCGCGCATTTTGAGATTGTTCTCGCTGTAAGGGTTTTCGTTGTTAGCATGAATGCTGTTTTTGTTCGCTTCGTAGCGCTCAACCATTTCCTGATAGCGGTCATGGGGTGTTTGAGGCGTGTATCTGTGCGGATTGTTGTAGTAGTTGTAATACCCTATTGTTGACATATTTACCTCTTTAAATTTATAAATCTGCCCTAAATTAAAGAATCTGCCAGCGGCGAAACAACAGTGCCGTTGAGGGATTTGTCGATTTCTTTCAATTTTTTCGCAATAAGCTCCATCTCATCTGTCCAGACAAAATTGTCTTTAACATATTTTTCGCCTGTTGCAAAATCACGTGAAAGCTGCACTCTGACGATTTCTGCGAGCATTTTTTGCGCTGTGGGAACCATTTTTTCAATATCAATCTCCAGAACTCCGTCATCATTGAGCCAAACAGCCCCTTCTTTGAAGAAATAATAGCTCTGCATAACCGTTCTAACCCTGTGAGCCTGCGAAAAATCGGGTTTTGCCTTTAAGAAATTATCCGCAGCATAAGTGACGATAATTTGCTTTCTTTCAGCGTCAGAATACATGCCGAGCTCTGTAAGATAGTCCAGCATTGCCAGAGAACCCATATCTGCCTTGTTTTCTTCAATTATGTTCTTAAATTTGCCCAGCGCCTCGGTTCCGGACTTCGGCCCGAGAGAATGCACATTTTCGTGCCCGATTGTGAACCAGTGGTCAGCCTCCTGATTGTAAAATTCGTGAAATTGCGGAGCAATCGTAGCATTCAGGCGTTTTTTGCGGCGTTCGATTGCTTCTGGGCTTGTGCTTATGCGTATTTGGCGGTGATAAACGTTCCTGCGGCCGCCTCCGATGGTCAAAGAAAGCTTGTCATTGTTCGGGAGGTTCTGTGCGAGCGTGATTCCGCCTCTGTACGTGCCCTCATCGCCTTTTACGGCCACCAAATCAACATCAACCATCGTCTGTTTGTCATCATCAGCCGAAATATTCTGTTCATATTCGTCTTTGTAAGGCATTTTTTCGGCAAGAAGCGGGAGATATTTTTTTATCTCAAGCAGCTTTTCCGTGCCGGCTTTGTTGACGATTCCAACCCTTATGCCGATGGAATCTTTGGGAATCGGCTCAATTCCTGCTTCATCAAGCAGTTTTTTAAGCTCATCGTTCTCCACAACCGTTCCGGTCATCTCATCAGCGTACTGTTCTCTTGAAATTGTGAATTCAAGCGGCGTATCCTGCAATTGCGCCCATTTTTTGTCTGCATAAGCGTCAAGCATGGGGTCATTTTTTCGCAGTGCCGCTGCCTGCAAGGTCAAAAATTCGTTAAAATCGGCATTTGTAGAGGTTTTTGCCGCTTTCTCAAGCTCGTCAGCAATATATCCGAATTCTTTTTGGAAAAATTCCGTAAAATCAATCGCTTTGAGCTCTTCGCCGCTTCTTGCGACCATGGAACGCTGGTTCAAAATCGCCTTAACCTCATCTTTTTTGCCCTCTTTGAGCATTTTTATCAAAATTTTATGAAATTCTTCAGCGCTTAAGTCCGCAGGATAGAATCCTTTCCCCGGAAGTGATTTTTCGCCTTTTGCAAGGAATATTTTGTTCGCTTCGGAGTCAACAGCGTTCATTCCGATTTGCGCGTCAAAGAGAATCTTTGTCAAACGCGCGTCTTCATTGCCTTTTTCGATTTCCTCCTCAAGCCATTTTTTAAAAGCAAGGTTTTTGTGGTTATCCTGCTGCATAAAAACCTCGTTTATTGCAAAAGCCGCGCGGGTAAGGTGTTTTAGCGCCTGTTTGTCACCTTCTGCGAGGTTTTCATATTCGGCCGCCCCCAAATCAAGCATTTTCTTAGGGATTAGGTGGTCTTTATCGGTTCTTTTCACGAGTTCTTCGTGCGAAAGGTTTAATTCAAATTTTTCCATAATAATAAACTCCTTTGCCTATAAATTTAGCATATTTAACGGAATTTTTAAACCTTAAATCCGCATATTCTTAGCAGCGTGTTTGCGCGCGCAGTAAAACTGTGTTTTTTCGCTGTTTTTATTGCGCCGTTTATTGCGATTCGTTCTGCGATTTGCGGGTTTTTCAGGTAGAATTTTATTTTATCAATCAAATCCCCGACATCGCGATAAGCCTCCAAATCCCTTGAAATTTCAAAGTTTTCTTCCAAATCGTCCATATAATCCGTAATCAAAAAACCGCACGACGCAGGAATTTCAAAAACGCGGTAATTCAGGCTGGATTTTCCCTGCAAAGTTATATTTACGTTGATTTTTGAGCTTTGATAGACTTCTGCAAGCTCTTTTTCGGTCGTAAGAAAGCCTCTGTAAGCGTTTTTATAGGTTTCCATCTCTTCTTCGGTCAAAAGCTGCGTATCTTTCATATCATCAAGGCTCCGGAGAAAATGACGCTCATAAGAAAAAATATTCACCCGTTTTCCAAAAGTTTTAATCAAAGCTGCAAGAATTTCCTGCCGTTTTATTGTCAGAGGGCGCCCGACGAACGAAATATCATAGGTTTTTGGCACGCCGATTTCCGGTTTGTACGCGTTGGCGTTCACTGCAAGCGGCAAATAATGCGAATTTTCAAAAACCTCAAGAAAATCCTTATCCCAGATGAAAGTAGTTGCATTAAGGGATTTGTATTCGTCAAAGAGCTGCGGAGTGTTGACATACGCGAGTTTTCCGTCGGGTTCGTCCGCAAAATAATGCACAAGGCGGAATTTTTCTGAATTTTCTTTGATATAATTTTTCAAATCTTCGTCTTTTGACATCAAAAAGCCGTAATCGTAGCCGAAAATCATATCCGGTTTGAAAATTTCTATATCTTCAATTTTTAGTTCCCGAAAATCACGTTCAAGCACCTGCATTCCGTTAGCTCTGAAACCGGCGCTGAATCCGCGTAAAATGAGGGTTCCTGCGATGCTGTCGGGTAGAATGTTTAAAATCTTTTTCAAAATTGCCCCTTTTTTGCAATTATATCACAATTGCAGGCTGGTTTGTATTACGTGCAGCTCTGAAAATGACAAAATTCTTATCCAACATAAAAACAAAAAAAAACCACTTTTTAAAAAGTGGTTTAATAAGTGTTCTTTCCCCTGTTTAAACTTATTCTGCAACAGCTTCTGCCGGAGCTTCTTCAGCGGGGGCTTCTGCGGCTGCTTTAGCTTCTGCTTCGGCTTGAGCTTTAGCTTCTTTTTCAGCTTCAAGCTTGGCAATAGCTTTTTTAGATAATTTTTTCTCTGTTTTTTCTTTGTAAACCAATTTTCCTTCATCATCGCAGTTTTTGATAAGGTAAGCAACTGTTTCTGAAGGTTGAGCACCTTTTGAAATCCATTCAAGAGCGAGTGCTTTGTTCATTTTCATTTCTTTAGTTTTGGGGTTGTAGTTGCCCAATTCGGCGATGGGGGCACCTTCTCTTTTTTGTACGTCATTTATAACAACGATTCTATAAAGAGGGTTCTTTTTGTTGCCCAATCTTTTTAATCTTATTTTAACCATTCGGTCATTTCTCCTGTGTTTCTTGTCTTTACTTTATCAAAACACAAGGATAGCCAATAATCAAGTGAATTGTTAATATTTTGTATAAATTAAGCTTCTTCCGAGGACAGCTTTGACGAATATTCAGCGATAACGCGTGATATATCATACCCGCCAATCACTACTTCCAGAATGATTTGGGGGTTGATGAGGATGGTTTCGGTGTATTCCATCGTGTCAGTATCCAGCACCTGAAACTCAACAAAATCCATTCCGACGTATTTTAACTTTCCATAATCGGCGCTCGAGCCCCATCTCAGGAAAATCACCTGTCTTTCAAATTGTTTGAGCTTGTGTACAAGTGTCAATGACATTTTTCTATCCCCTTAAAACTGTGCTGCGTGTAAATGTTATCCGTTTTCAGCTTGAATTTCAATAGCACTTTTTATTATATAATTGTATTATAACTTATTTTTCTGAATTCTATGTACATAATCGAGCTAATTGCAAAAATTCTTAAAGATAAAGACAAAAAGAAGCAAAACCAGCCTCTTTCCGAGCTGCCCGAGCGCTGCGAGCATATTTTTCTGCCAATTGACAGCACAGGTGAGATTTTTGCCTGTTCAAAATGCGGGTTTGTTGTAAAAAAGCAGGACATGAAATTTAAGCCCAAAAATCCTTTTAATTAGCCTTTTTATTGTTCTAATGTAAAGAAATGTAACAGAAATTCAAAAATCTGCAATTTTTGGTTTAGTATATACTTTATATATATGTAAGACATAAACAATCAAAGATTTAAATAAGATGAGACTTTCACACTAACCTACCTAACTTCCTAACCTTCCCTTCCTATTAAAGTATTGCTCCAATCGTTTCGATTAGAGCTTTTTTTTGTTTTTTATATAGGACGGCAGATGGATGCGGGGTTTTCGCGATTGGTGTGGTTGTTTAGGGGCACAGCCCCGTCGGTTATATTGGTGCGGTTTTAACATTGGGGCGTAAGATGGGAGCAGTTTTTGCACGATTGGTGTGGTTGCTTAGGGACACAGCCCCGCCACACGTCTGGTTCGGAGTGTATTGGGGCGAAAAAATCTCCCTCTCCCGCCGGGAGAGGGCCGGGGAGAGGGACGACATTTTCCCTCAACTAAATTGATGAGGTTTTGACATAAAGGTGGCTGAAACACCTTTTCTCAACGAGGGATGGCGGAATTCTCTTTGTAGTGACTATGGGGGAGGCTCTTAAAATCGTGTAAACTCATTTGTAACGCCGAATGCCGGAGGAATCGGAACGGAAAAGAGAATTCCTCCATCCCGGCCAAACACCCCCTGCCACCCGATAAAAAAAACAAAAAAAACGCCCAAAAGCCTTGCAAGGAAGCTTTTCAACGATTAACAGAAGACAACTCTTCTATCCCGCCCCGCTCAAAGAACCGGATAAAAACTAAAACGGAAATTTCCCGCCAAACCCGCCTGGCATTTTGGGCATTTTGGGCATTTTCATCTTACCTTTTTTCATCCGGTCAGAAACCTGAGAAAAACCTTTCATCATCTTTCTCATCTGGTCAAATTGGTTAATAAACTGGTTAATCTGATGAAGTTCCATCCCGCAGCCTTTTGCAATGCGTTTTTTCCTGCTGGAATTGATAAGCGCAGGATTGTCGCGCTCTTCGGGGGTCATACTTGAAATAAATGCTTCGATTTTCTTTAACTGCTTCTCGCCCTCGTTCGCAATAAGCTGCTTGTCATCCTTTTTTAAACCGGGAATCGGCAGCATTCCGAGAATCTGGTCAATCGAGCCAAGATTTTTCATCTGTTTTTGCATATTTAGAAAATCGTTGTACGAAAATTCTGCTTTGCGCATTTTTTTCTCAAGTTCCTGCGCCTGCTTTGCGTCAAAATTCTCCTGCGCTTTCTCAACCAGAGAAACAATATCGCCCATCCCGAGAATCCTTGAGGCCATGCGCTCGGGGTAAAAATCCTGCAAAGAATCGAGTTTTTCGCCGACACCGGTGAGCTTAATCGGCTTGTTTGTGCAATAAACAACGCTCAGCGCCGCCCCGCCTCTGGAATCACCGTCCAATTTTGTCAAAACCAGCCCTGTAATCTCAAGCTGCGCATTAAAGTTCTCGGCAACGTTAACAGCCTCCTGACCGGTCATCGAGTCGATTACGAGGAGCTTTTCCTGCGGGCAGACGGTTCTGTCAAGAATGATAAGTTCTGCCATCATCTGCGTATCAATCTGCAAACGCCCCGCCGTATCAAGGATTACAACGTTAAAATCGTTATTTTTTGCATATTCTATGGATTTTTGGGCAATTTCCTTTACATCCTGCGAATTTTCAATTGTAAAAACTTCTGTATTTGTCTGCTGTCCGAGCGTTTTTAGCTGGGCAATCGCCGCCGGCCTGTAAACGTCACAGGCGACCAGCAGGGGATTTTTTCCTTCTTTTTTCAGCTTAACTGCGAGTTTTGCGCTGGATGTTGTCTTACCGGAGCCTTGAAGCCCTAACATCATTATAACTGACGGGTGGCCGTCGAGTTTTAAAGGGGAATTTTGCGCTCCGAGCAGTTTTACAAGCTCATCATTGACAATTTTTATTAACTGCTGCGCCGGGTCAACGCCTTTTACAACCTCTTCGCCCGCTGCGCGTTCTTTTATTGACGTGATGAACGCCTTAACCACGCGCAAATTAACATCCGCCTCAAGAAGCGCACGTCTGATTTCGCGCAGGGCTTCTGACATGTTTTCTTCTGTTAGTTTGTTGTTCCCCGAGGTTTTTCTGATTATATCCTGTAATTTATCCGATAAACTGTCAAACATACGGCAATTTCCCTTAAAAAATAAAAAATGGAGCGTACGAGACTCGAACTCGTGACCCCAACACTGCCAGTGTTGTGCGCTACCAGCTGCGCTAACGCCCCGTCCAAAAACTAATATTAACTTGTCAAACCGGAAGGGTGCGAGCGCAGCCCCCCATCGAAAACCTGACATTTAGTCAGCTTTCCGCGGGTCCCTGCTAACGCCCCGTCCAAAAACTAATATTAACTTGTCAAACCGGAAAGGTGCGAGCGCAGCCCCCCCATCGAAAACCTGACATTTAGTCAGCTTTTTGCGGATTCCTGCAAACAACCTACCGTTAAATTCAATATATATTAAAAATTATCGTTTTACAAGACTGTTTGAATGTTGACCGAAATAATTTATAATGTAAAATGAACATACATTGAAAATTGAAAAATCAGGGCGTGTGGTGGAATGGTAGACACGCTAGTCTTAGGAACTAGTGCGAAAGCATGGGAGTTCGAGTCTCTTCACGCCCAATTTAAAAGAAAAGACACCTCAAATGGTGTCCTTTTCGTTGCTATTATTGCATTTCTGGCATTCCAACCCTTATTATCATTTTGAAAATCATTGAGTTAATTCTAATATTGATTTTATAATAACTTTCTGCTTTATTAAAAAAGAAGATAAGGAAATTAATTTGCTTAAACCTATTGGTATCGTCAACAGAATCAATTACTTGCTAAAGAACCCTCATTTGAAAGGGCTGGATTTAAGGCATGTGAAATTGAATGCGAAAAAGGCCGAATCAGCTAAAAATTTCGGTGTAAACTATGAAATATATAAAAATTACCAAATGTTTTCCCGTCATGTTTCAATGGGGAGGGAGGCTACTTCCACTACTGTTTGGAGTTATAACATTGATAAAGAAGGGCTTGTAAAAGATTTAATATTTGAGTCTAAAGATATTAGCAACAGGTACGGAACAGTGCATTACCGTTCAAACGGAGAGGTTGCAGTAAAAAACAATCGCAATACATTTAATGAAAAAACTCACATGAAAAATCTTTCTGACGGGGCGGATTTGAGCTCTTTGCCGCCACCGGAGCAAGTTAGAATCAGAAACATTAAGCGATACATCAAACTTATAAAGTTGAATCCTGCATATGAAAAATATGAAGAAGCTTTCTCAAAAATTATTTTGGGAAAATGAATTCCGTTGGCGGGCTTAACCCGAAAATTTTTCTCCATAAAACTTTACTTGATTTTGATATCTAACACATATTAAAATAATTAATAAACAGGGAGAAGGGAATGCAGCATAGTCTATTAAATCTTTTAGGTGAAAAAAATTACGGCGGGCAAACTGTTCCGCAAAAACGAATCGGACGCAACCTCGTTGATTTTCCGAAAGAATTCGTCGTTCTTGATATTGAAACAACGGGTCTGAGCCCTCATCGCGACGAAATTATCGAACTTTCGGCGCTGCTTGTGAAAAACGATGAAATCGTTGAGGAGTTCAACCGACTCGTAAAACCAGAGGGCGAAATCAGCGCTTTTATCACTAATTTGACCGGAATTACACCGGAGATGGTCGCTGATGCACCTGATATTGCCACAGCAATAAAGGAATTCGACGATTTTTGCGCCGGAAAAATCGTTCTCGGACATAATATAACTTTTGATATCAGCTTTATTGATTACAATTTGCAAAAATACCACGGGCTCTCGTTTTCAAACGATTTTATTGATTCATTGCGGCTTGCAAAAATCCTGCTTCCCCAGCTTCAGAACCGAAAACTCGGCACTCTGGCGAACTTTTTCGGATTCAACACAGAAGGTATGCACCGTGGCCTGAAAGACTGCAAAGTCACTCACCTTTGCTACTGCAAATTCAAAGAAATAGCCGCCCGCAAAAACGGGAGCGTTGAAAATTTTTTAAAAGGTTTTAAAAAGTAAAAAAAGCGGGAATTTCCCGCTTTTTCTTATACAAATTCGTTGAGCATTTCTTCGATTTGTGATTTTGAATGAAGCCCTGCTGTTTGTTCCACCAGTTCTCCGTTTTTAAACACGAGCAGCGCTGGAACGCCCGAAATAAAGTATTCTGCGGCTTTTCCCTGGTTCTCATCGACGTTTATTTTTGCGACTGTAACTTTTCCGTCCATAGAATCAGCTACCTCATCGACAATCGGGAGCTGTTTTTTGCACGGCCCGCACCAAGGAGCCCAAAAATCAACAAGAACGGGCTTATCTGCCGTTTGAATATAATTATCAAAGTTTGCGTCGTTCAATTCTGTAACTTTAGCCATAATTTTCCTTTCAATTTGGTTAAAAACAATCTTTTTTCATAACAATTTTTGTCATAAGCTCCTCATGCGGCAGCTTTTTGAAGCAAATAAACCAATCCGAGCATTTTACGTCATCAGATTGGAGCGCAAGGCGTGTTTTTATGTCTTTTTCGGTTGCCGGAGGCGGCAAAATTATATCATCGCCGGGATTCCAGTTAGCGGGCGTGGCGATTTGGAATCCGTCGGTTGCCTGCAAAGCAATAACAAGCCTTTTGATTTCGTGCAGGTTTCTTCCGTTTGAAAGCGGATAATAAAGAATCGCCCTGATTGTTCCTGCAGGGTCAATGATAAATACCGCACGAACGGTCTTTGTATCGTCGGCTTTTGGCTGAATCATGCCGTATTTGTCGGCAATTCGCCCTGAAAGGTCGTCAATCAGCGGGAAAGTGATTTTTTCATTCCTTATTCCGTTAAATTCGACTTTTTCTTCGATTGTGCGAAGCCATGCGTTGTGCGAACTCAGGCTGTCCACCGAAAGTCCGATGAGTTTTGTATTTATTTCTTCAAATTCCTTTTTCATCGCCTGAAACATCATAAATTCGGTTGTGCAAACCGGCGTAAAGTCAGCCGGATGGGAAAACAGAATTACCCAGCTTCCGGCGTAATCCTGCGGAAAATTCACGGGGCCCTGTGTTGTCATTGCGTTAAAAGCGGGCGCTTTTTCTCCGATTAGGGGAAGATTTTTCTTTTTTTTATTACATTTGCACCTGCACGCCACTATGGCTGCAATTGCAAGCAAAAAAGCGGCTTTTTTAAACATTCTTTTCTCCTTATTTTCATAACATCCCATTTTTTCATTATCAGGCTCAAATAACATCGGGCTTTCGGGGGTGGAGAAAAGTTTAATATTCGCAATTGCGGCTAAAAAGAAAAGCGGCACGCGAGAGATTTGAAAAATTGCGCTGCCGCTCGATTGATGGTGTCATTGCGTATGGTTTTGAGTAAATGCTAAGATTTTGGAGTTATGAAATGTATGCTGCAAGCGATTCGTCAGTAAAACTCATTTCACGCAGCTTGCGAAGAGCCCTGTTTTCGGTCTGGCGAATGCATTCTTTGGTTACACCGTAGATTTTGCCGATTTCTTCGAGCGTTTTTCTGCTCCATTCGCCAAAACCGTATCTCATCCTGACAACAGCCTGCTCGCGCTCTTTCAGCTGAGAAATAACAAATTCTAAATCATGTTTTAGCGCGTCAGATTCCAGAGCTGAGAAAACATCGGCTTTTTCATCCTCAAGAACGTCAGAAAGCGTAACCTCGCTGCCCGAGGAAAGCTCATAAGGCGCGTCAATTGAGAGTGATTTGTTGTATGCGCCGAGAAAACGGTCGATTTTTTCGGGCTCAATGTTCATTTCGCGCGCTACGACTTCGTTTTTCACCGAGGCATTGTATTTTTGTTCGAGCTCTGCCTTTACTTTTGAAAATTTCGAGAGGGTTTCCTGAATATAAACAGGAATTTTTATGCAATATGACTGTTCAGAAATCGCTTTGAACACAGACTGCTTAATCCACCATGCAGCATAGGTTGAAAAACGGTATCCGAGCTTGTAATCGAACTTTTCAACAGCAATCATCAACCCCAGATTGCCCTCCTGAATCAAATCGACCATCGGAAGCGAAGTGACCTGAACGGTTTTTCTGACAATGTTTACGACGAGTTTCAAATTTGCCCTGACGAGCTCTTTTTTTGCGGCAAGCGCTTCTTCGTTTGAGCCCTCTTTTGCTGTTTTCGCCAATTCCCGTTCCTGTTCGGCGCTGAGAGCGGGGGTTTTTGAGATTGAGCGAAGATAAATGTTCAGCGTGTCGTCGTTTGTCGTCGGCATTACTCTGTTTGAGGCGGGTTTTGTAGATGAGATTGTGTTTTTCATACGTTTAACTCCTATGTGACATATCCTAACTTATTCAATTTTCGGGCATGAGAATTAGCAGCAAAGATAGACTCTTTCTGCCGGGCTGTAAGACTTGAAAGACGAGTGTTTTAACCTTAACGAGGGGAGATTTGTATATACTCAATATATCACTGAGTATATACAAATGTCAAGTGTTTTGTTAAGCTATGTTACGAAAACGGTTCGGATTTGAAGTGATTTTGTAATATTACTTAATAATTGGTCATAAAACAGTGAAGTAAGAGCTTGTTTTTCTTTGCAGTGCTATGGAGGAGGGCTCAAAAATCATTATATTAAGTATTTAACAATGAGTGCCTTGGGGAATCGGAATGGAAAAATCAATCTGTCTTTTCACAAACAACCACTTCCCCCTGCCGCAGAACCTTAATCTCATCAATCGCAAGCGCCACAGTGGATTCCAGCCCTTTTGCCTCAACTCCGTAGCTTTTTATCACCATATCAACGGAATTCCCGACGAATTCCACCGCCTGCCCGTAATTCTTTGCTGATGGCTGGTTTGAGAGGTTTGCGCTGGTCGTGGCGAGCACGTGACCGTCGATTATTTCACAAAGCCTCTTAAAAACATCGTTGTTTGGAACCCTTATGCCCACAGTGTTTTTGCCGGAGGTGACCGTGGCGGGCGTTTTGTCGGATTTCTCAAATATCAAGGTCAATGCGCCCGGAAAATGCCTTTCCATAAGCTTTTTTGCCCTGTCGGGAATGTTTTTTACGTAAGGGAACAGGTTTTCCTCGCTATTTGACATCAAAATCAACGGTTTTGAGCGGTCACGGCCTTTCAGGGAGTAGATTTTTTCCACACCTGCCGCGTTTTCGGGCAAACAGCCTACACCCCAGACCGTATCGGTCACAAATGCAATTACCCCGCCATTTTTCAGGGTTTCGTTCAGCTTTTTTTGAAAATTTTTATCTTCAAGTTCCTTAAACATGCTTATTTCCTCACGATTTTGCCTTTCAATCGTCCGTAAAGCTCAAATACGTAGGGTATTTTGAGGATTGCGCAGACTACGCTGTACATTACGCCGCAAATTAAAGTTATAACGATGATTTTGAAAATCAGCATTATCCACGCCGGTTCGATGAATTTGTCCCAGATTTTGTAAATTTCAAGGCAGCCAAAATACGTAATGACGGCAGCAATCGCCATTTTGAACAGGTTTTTGAAATAAATTCCGTAATCCATGCTCATTTTTTTCTTAATCAAAAGCCCGAGCCAGAATCCGTTTATCAAAGTGACAAAGGAGGTTGATAAAGTGATACCGCCGATTCCCAGCTCTTTGACAAAGAAGTAGTTCAGGACAAATTTAATCACAACAGACGAAAACGCAACTAAAAACGGCGTTTTTGAATCGTTGAACGCGTAAAAAACTCTCGTGATGGAATCTCTGAAAACGTAGGGTATTATTGCGATAGAAAGGTAGCATAAAGCTTCCGAAACCATCATTGTAGCGACTTCGTTGAACGCTCCGCGCTGAAAAATCAACTGAATCGCGTTAGTTGAGAGCAAAATTATCAAAACAAGAATCGGAAATGCCACAAAATTCAGCAAACCAACGCCCTTGTTAAAATAATAGCGGATATCATCGTAATTTTTTTCGCCGACAAGCTTTGAAAAAATCGGGAAAAGCGGAACGAGAAAAGCCGTAACCAGAATCCCCACGGGGAACTGGAAAAGCCTGTTTGCGTAACCGATTGCCGACCATGCGCCCTCCTGAAGCTGGGAAGCGAAAAACATATCAACATAAATATAAATCTGCCCCACTGTTGAGCTCAAAATTGCCGGAAATAGCAGCTCCAGAATGTTTTTGTACCCGGGATTGTGCAAAATATCAAGATTCGGCTTGAAAGAAAACCCGAGCGACTTCAACTTAGGCAGCTGATAAACAAACTGGCACAAAGCGCCGATTGTCGTTGCCAGAGCGAGCATGTAGCCGGAATTATCATGCCGCACGAGCGAAATTATCGCAATAATCGCAATACTCATAATCATCGGCGAAATATTGGGAATCAAAAACTCTTTGTACGTAATAAGAATCCCGTAATAAATCCCCACAACGCCACCAACAACCAGAACCGGCGTCATAATTTTTAAATGCATGCTGGCAAGGTGAATCAGCTGCGGGCTGCCGTTTGAGATGATTATGTTCATAATTACATCGGAAAAAACAAAGCACAAAACGCCCAGAATCATAAAAACGATAAAAGACGAGGTCAAAAATGTGTTAAAAAGTTTGTTTACCTGCGGGGAGGCTTTTTCGTCAAGATTCGGGATGAGTTTTGAAAAAACAGCAACAACCGCACTGTGAAAAGGCCCGCCAATCCCGCCGAGGAGCACAATTGCCAGCGCCGGAATCTGATATGCATAAAAATACGCGTCAGAAACCATTCCTGCGCCGTAGTAGTTGGCGATGACAATATCCCTTAAAAATCCGATTATTTTGCTTATAACTGTTACAAAAGCGATTATCCATGCGGCTTTTAAAAGGCTTTGCGTGCGTGTCATTGTTTATTCCTCTTGTCGCTGTTGAGTTCAGCGTAAATTCTCACTGATTTTTTGTGTTTGTCCGTGTACGGGAGCATAAATGTTATCTGATTGCGTCCTGTGTGAACATAGGGCGTAATATCTACCTCCACAAGCTTAAACGGGTGCGGCGCAATCTCCAGATTCAGCTGTTTCCGGTTGATTACGACGGTCAGGTTTGTGAATTGGAACTTATTTTCAATTTTCAGGACTGTATTTTTGTTTTTTGTGTAAAAAACGAGCGTTTCTGTGTCCTGATTGAGCTCATTTGTAAGGGTTACGGGCGCTGTTACGGTTTGAATCCCCGTGTAGTAGTGTTTTAAAATTTCATCGTAAGAATACCCCATAGAAGCCATCATTCCGGCGCCCCACTGGCTCATTCCCACGCCGTGCCCGAATCCGCCGCCCGTTACGCAGATTTTTTCAAGATTTCCTTTGTTATCTTTTGTCAAATCAAAGATTATGTTCGCGGAGGGCAGGGGTTTTGCGGATTTTTGGAAAACGCGCCTGATTATCAGCTCTTTTTGCACAACAAATGTATTTTTGTCGGTTTCAATTTGAACGGCCATTGCTTTTCCGGAAACACCGCGCCTGATGACCTTTATATTTTTAAGCGTTCCAAAATCCTCTTCGTTCAGGAGCGCAGGTTTTACAAAACCGGCGGGAGAATTTGTTTTTAGCGTTTTTTTCAGGACATTTTCCAGCTCTTGCGCTTCCCATTCTCTTGTCCAGCGGAAATACGGGGATTTGTTATCAAAGGTCGTCGGAGTGTCCTGATAAAATCTCCTTACATCGCCCTCTTTTTCGAGTTTTCCGATTTTATCATTGTCGGGAACCCCTTTTAAATAAGGAATCGGCGGTGCAGGGAAGGTTTTTGCGTTCGGGTCAGAAAAAGCGTTTTCATAGCTTTCCGTGTGCCCTCCGGCGGTTGAGCTGTACAGGGCTAAAATCAGCTCTCCGTCGTACATTGCGACGATATTTTCGGTTTCAACGATTGCCCTGTCAGAGAGCGACTGTTCTGTTCCCGCGCCGAAATAAACCTGACAAGCAACCGAATCGCACACGTCAAAATTGTGATAATTGTTTTCTCTCGGCTTTAAAACGTAGTTTCTGGCGGTTATTGTTTGTGCTTTAAGGGCTTCCAGTCCGAAAGAAACCGGCATTTCGTTGGGAACAACGCCTCTTAAATACGATTCAAGGTCAAGCACATTTATGAGGCTGAATTTATCGTCTTTTGCGGTTTTTGTCAGCTCGAAAGTACCGCGGTAGATTGCTGCTTTGCCGGCGCGTTTGAGGTTCGGAATGTAGAGAAAGCCTTTTTCGGAGTTTGCCGCAATCGGGCCTTTTAAGCCGTTTGCAACCTCTTTTCCGTTCATATAGACGTCAAAAAGCCCGTTTTTCAGCTCTACAGTGGCGATTGTGTTTGCAAGAAATTCGCAGATAACCGAGCCTGTGGCTTTATCAATCAGCTCAAAGTCGTCTGTGGCAGAGATTTCAGCAGTTTGGAAATAATAGTTGGAAAAATTATTGTCGCTTATTCCGACTTTTACCATTCTTCCGCCGCGTGCTTGGATTGCATTAGCTTGTGGTACTATTTGTAGCGCTAAACCCAGCGCAAAAAATATTATCAGTAATTTTTTCATATTGCTCAACTTTCTTCGTTCAATTTTATCGAAAATTGGTTTCAAAGTACAGTTTTTTAAATTAAAATGCGTGAATTTTGCACTTAAGATAATGTCGGTTGGGGAGGAAGAATAATTAAGGTAATAAGTAGTGGAAAGGAGGAATGTGAGAAGTGAATTTTTGCAATTTTTTCAAATTTTCATACGCACGACCCTCGAAAATTTTCCAAAAATATGATATATTGACGGCATGGCAAAGATTAGAAACCTGAAATTTCAAGACATTCCAAAGCTGAAAAAAATGATTTCGATGATTTCTGACGGGCAAAACGGGGAAATCACATTCGGTTTTCGTTCTTTTATCCCGTTTCCAATAAATTTTGTTAATAATCTTTTGCCCCTGAACCTCAGAAAACTGTCTGAATCCTACGTTGCAATCGACGATAAGCAGATTAAGGGCATGATTTCGCTGAAAGCCCAGCGCGGCAATCCTCACAGCTGGAATATCTGCAATCTTTTTCTCGGGAAAAACAGCTACGACGCCGGACGGCAGCTTGTCGGGTATGCAACTGCAAAATACGGCGCAATGGGCGCAAATACCTTTACTGTGCGGATAGACGAGGATTTGGATGAGCTTATGGAGCTTTTTTCTAAGGGCTGCGGGTTCAGAATGTGCTCGTCCGAACATTTATGGAAAATGGATGAAGTAAAACTCGTAAAAAGCAATATTGACAAAGGGTTTTTCCGGCCGTTCAAGAATTCTGACGCGCTGGAAGCTGCAAATCTTCACAATGACTGCATTTTTCCGCATTTTCGCTATTCACTTGCCCGTAAAAAACAGGAATTTTATGATGTAATTTTCGCCGGATTGAGCTCTGCGTCTGTGTTTAAGTACGTTTTTGAGGACAACGGGGCAATAAAAGGATTTTTCAAAGTTCAAACGGAGGACAATCTCAATTTCCTCCTGGAAGTAGATTTGGTGCAGGGTTACGACGATTATTATGCTGAAATAATAAACTTCGCTATCGGACAAATCCTTATGCGGAAAAAAGAGTTTAATTTTTATGTTTTGAACAAAAAATACCAGATTTCCGGCGCAAAATTTGAAGAATATTTGAGCAAAAACGGCTTTTCCGGCGTGAAAAACAGGATTGTGATGGTAAAAGATTATTATAAGAAGATTCAGGAAGAACAGCGCTCGCAAAAACCGGCAATTGTCTTTACGGATATCACAAGAAATCCGGCGTTTTAGTTATCTGTGCAAACTTTTACGCAAATAAACTCTTAACATGATTTAAAAATTGGCTCCAATCATGCTTGACATAGGGCTTTTAAATGGTATTCTTTGGAAAGAAGATTAGTTTACGCCACCAACTTAAGCTAATTGGAAAAGGAACAAAAAATGTCAATAAACTTGAAAAACAAACAGGAAATCATCAAAAAATACGGAAAGAACGAAAAAGACTCCGGTTCTTCTCACGTTCAAATCGTTATGCTGAGCCAAAAAATCAATGAACTTACAGAACACCTGAAAGCTAACAAAAAAGATTTTCAAGGCCGCCGCGGTCTTTTGATGATGGTAGGTAAAAGAAAAAGACTTCTTGCTTACCTGAAAAAACAGAACCTCGAAGAATACAGAGGACTTATTAAAGAACTCGGTTTGAGAGGCTAAGACAGTTTCTGAATTAAAAAAGACTTCCCAAAGGAAGTCTTTTTTGTTATTCGCTCAGTTCGCAAACCCCGTTTTCTACATAATCTTCAAATAATGCCTCATGAGAACCGGAATTTATGGCACCTGCTGTGCTTTTCAGGTTCTGCATAGGGATTGCGCAGTTCAGGGTTTTTCCGTTTGAATAAACCTCTTTATACTGGCAGGCATAAATCCCTTTTACGCTTCCGGCGCCGATTACCGACCGTTGAATTTGGCTTCCGTCATCAAAATTTGCGGTGTAGGAGGCGGGTTTGCAGTTTGCAAAGCTTTTGAAAAATTCTGCTCTGTTATTTGCTGCACCAATTGCCGGCAAAACAGTTAAAACAGTCATTAAAGTAAGAACAGGATATATTTTCTTCATAAAAATCTCCGTTTCTAGTGCATTCTGTTGATAATAGCTCTTTGTGTGTAATATGTGCCTGCTGCGAGCTCTCTTTGCATTTCTTTGAGCCCGTCAGCGTCGGTGGAAAGGCATTTTGCCGCAGAAAAATCAATATTATCTCTTTTCAGCGCACTCATCGGGATGTTGCAGAGCTTGTAAACACTTTGGGCCTCCTGAATGTAATACACGCAGGAACGCAGCCCTGTTTCGATTTCAAGATGTGCGCCCATCACCGATTTTGTGTAAGTTTCACCGTTTTTTGCTGTGAATTTTGTTTTGTAAGGGTTGCAAATATTGAGCCGCTTTGTAAAATTGTCGGCACAAAACGCCGGAGCAGCAATTATTGAGGAGATAAGCAATGTGATTAAAAGTTTTTTCTTCATGCGGGTTTCCTTTCTGTTTTGTTGTTCCGGCGTGTTAAGCTACTGTTGAATAGGTGTGTAAGTGGGGGCATCCACGTATTCAATTTCGTAATTATTGTTTCTGATTTCTTCCTGCGCTTTTTTAAGGCCGGCTCTGTCGGTCATTGTGCATTCAACTTTTGTGCGGCTGAATGGTTTGTCGGTTGAAAGTTTGTTTGTTCTTCTTTCGCACAGCTGGAATGCCGTGGAGGACATCTGTCTGTAATAAACGCAATTAAGATTTTTGGTCATACTGTTGGTTCTGACGCCGAGCACGCCTCTTTCATAGGATTCGCCGGTCAAAGGTGCTTTAAAAACCGAGGTGTAGGGTGTGCAGGTGTAGTATTTTTCTAAAAATATGTCTTTTGTTGCGCTGTATGCGCTTAATCCGACTGCGGTGAGGCAAAGAGCCAGAGCTAATTTGAATTTCATCTTTTTCTCCTTTAATTATTTTTTCCAAACGGTGAATTGTATTTTTTTTCGTAACCGATGGTGGTTTGTGCGTCATGTCCGGGGTAAACGGTTATGTTTTCGTCGAGTTTGAAGAGTTTGTTTTGAATAGAATCGCTGATTTGTGCAAAACTTCCGCCTTCAAAGTCGGTTCTCCCGATAGAGCCGTAAAACAGCGTATCGCCCGAAATCAAAGCGTCTCCGAAGAGAAAACAAACGCTTCCCGGAGTGTGCCCGGGGGTGTGGATTACTTTTATTTCCTGATTTCCGAGCGTGAAAACCGTATTTTCATCAAAAGTCTTAATATTTTCGGGCGCTTCGGCTTCGCCTATTCCAAAAAATGCCGCCTGCCTTTTCAGGTTTTCAAGCAGGATTTTGTCGTCTTCATGAACATAAACCGGCAGCCCCGTGCGCTCCTGAGCCTCTTTTTCGCCCATTACATGGTCAAAATGCGCATGAGTGTTGAGGATGTACTTGAGTTTTGCGCCGTATTTTCCCAGAGCGTCGTTAATTATCTCAAATTCCCCGCCGCTGTCGATAATAGCCGCTTCTTTTGTTTCTTCGTCGATTAAAACGTAGGTGTTTGCCTGTAAAATTCCGTTCGGGATGGTTTTTATAATCATCGTTCCCCCTGTCAGTTATATTATTATATAAATAATTGATTTTGAACAGTTTTTACATACAATTGTAAAATGATTAACAGGGTTGAAAATTTTTTAAAGAAATACGGGCTTTTAACCCCTGAAAAAACTTTTCTTGCCGGATTTTCGGGCGGTTTTGATTCCTGCGTAATGCTGGAGATTTTGCATAAAATTTCTAAAAACTGCGGTTTCAAACTCATCGCGCTCCACCTGAATCACAACTGGCGTGGCGAAGAATCGGAAAAAGAGGCGCAAAATTGCGTAAAGTTCTGTGAAAAACGGGGAATTGAGCTGATAATCGAAAAACTCGACCCAAAAACTCCGAAAACAGAAACCTGCGCACGCGAAGCAAGGCTCAAATTCTTTGAAAAATATTACAAAAAGCTCAACGCGGACGGCATTTTTCTTGCGCATACAAAATCCGATAACGCGGAAACAATTATTTACCGGATTGCGCGTGGAACGGGCTCAAGAGGGCTTTGCGGGATTTTTGAGCATAAAAATCTCAACGGAATGGAGATTTTTCGCCCGCTTATGGCGTTTTCAAGAAAAGAAATCGAAAATTACTGCAAAACCGAAAACCTTTGCCCGAACAATGATTCCAGCAATGAAAATACAAAATATAAACGAAATTTTATAAGAAAAAAGATAATTCCGCTTTTAAAAGAGCTGAACCCCGAAGCCGAAAACGCCATCGCAGCGCTCAGTGCGGCGGCTGTTTCAGAGCAAAATATAATTAACGAATATCTGGAGAAAATTAAAAAAGAAATCAATTTTTCAGGAAAAATTGACGCAGAAAAATATTTTTCGCTCTCTGATGATGTAAAAAAGCGGATTTTGCTGGATTTGCTGGTTGAAATGGGGCTGGATTACGATTCGGAGCGAATTTCGGGGATTTTCGGGTTCCTTGAGGAGAATTCTTCGTCAAAATCCGGCAAAACTCTTTCTCTGGCGCATGATTTGTGGATTTTTGTTTCAAAAAAAGAGATTTATACCTTTTCAAAACGCGAAAAATGCGCGGACGAGGTGGAAATTAGCGATGCGGGTGAATATTTTTTGAACGGATTTGAGTTTTCAGTAAAAAGTTATGACGCTTCATTGCCCGCGCCGGAAGCTTTTCCGGATGAGCATTCGGATTTTATTTTTTGCTCGAATCTTGAGTTTCCGCTGACGCTGCGTTTTCGCAAAAACGGCGACAGAATCCGCCCGTTCGGGATGGAGGGCTCAATGAAGCTGAAAAAACTTTTCATTAATAAAAATATTCCCAAAAACGAGCGCGAAAGTGTTATACTTTTATGCAAAAACAACGAGGTGCTCTGGGCGCATGGAGTTTGCGTAAATGAAAGGCTGAGAGCGGGCGTTCGTCCCGAATATTGTTTGGAAATCAGAAAAGGCGGCAAAAATGGACAAAAAAATTGAAGATTTGAAAATGCTTTTTGACGAAGAAGCTGTCAAAAAAAGGACAAAAGAGCTTGCTGCGCAAATTAATGAAAGTTTCGGGCAGGTTGAGGATTTGACGGTGATTTGCGTGCTCAAAGGGTCAAGTATTTTTTGCTGTGATTTGATTAAACATCTCAAAATGCCCGTACAGCTTGAATTTATAAAGGTTTCGAGCTACGGAAACGCGCAGGTTTCCTCAGGGCACGTAAAAGCGCTCGATTTGACGCTGCCGGCCTTAAAAGACAAGAATGTGCTCGTTGTCGAGGATATTATCGACACTGGCTGCACCTTAAAATTCCTTATTGACCTGATTCAGAATACGCACCACCCGAAAGCCTGCAAAATTGTGACTTTTTTAAACAAAAAAATCGCCCGAACAGCCTGCATTGAACCTGATTTTTACGGATTTGAAGTGGATGACAAATTCGTGGTCGGATACGGGCTGGATTATGAAGGATACTTCAGAAATCTGCCTTACATCGGCTATTTTGAGTGATTTTTTTTAATTCTGCATATTTAATGTAAAATATTATTTATAGAATGTTATTTGAAAGGAAAAGACATGTTGGATTTTTCACAGCTTTATGAGGTTGTAATATTTTCTGTCGGGGATACAAAAGCAGGAACAAAAATGGGCAAACTTCAGCTCAAAAACCTTGAAGACGGCTCGATTTTGAACTGTATTCTCTGGGAAGAAACGCTCAACCGCCTTGACAGCAAGATTTTCCGCACCGGCAATCAGGTAAAAATCCTCTCAGGCTCCTATAATGAAAAATATAACAACTGTCTTATTGCCAATCTTGAACTCATAAACGAAGCGAAAATCGGGCTTTCAAAGGACGAAGCCGATGATATTTTCGGGAAAATTCTCGACTATGCGAACAGAATCAGCGATGAAAATCTCAAAAAATTCGTTACAGGGTTGCTTTTTGAGCACGAAGAAAAGTTCAAAACCGCGCCGGCGGCAAAACTTATGCACCATAACTACCTCGGCGGGCTTGTGGAGCATACTTTTGAATGTTTGCAGATTGCGGATTGTCTGATTGATCAGTTTTATAAAAAAGTCAGCAGGGATGATATTTTTGCCGCTTGTATTTTGCATGATTTCGGGAAAATTTTTGAATATAAAATTAATACCGAATCGGGCTTGATAGATTACGACGAAGACTTTCCGAAAGAGTGGATTACGCACTCACAGTGGGGATTTTCAACCTGCATGGGCGCAGGATTCAAAAAAGTAGCAAAAATGATTGCAGCTCACCACGGCAGGGCTGAATGGGGCGCGATTGTTGATTTAAACGAGCGGGATTTGGATCCGGAGCTGTATTTGCTTCACCATATTGACGATTTGTCCGCAAAATTCGGCAAAACCGCTGTAAGCGATTTAGGGATGAAGTAAATGGGCTTTTTTGACGCGCTCGGGCAGCTTTTGCTCGGAATTTTAACAATTTTCGGAAAATGAACAATTTTTTATTTTCAATCGTTATAATTAAGTGAGTTTTTAGTATAATAATCTTAAAAAATCCCGCTTTCGGGGAATAAATTAAAAAACAGCAAGCTTCATACTGGAGCCAAAGGAGAAATTATGAAAAAGTTTTTGATTACATTTTGCACATTATTAATAGGATTGGGCGCAAATGCTGCTGTTACTGCGGATCAGGCGCTTACGTTTTTTGCAAAATACATTGATTCGGCCAATAATTATAAAGAAGATGTAGTAAATTTTTACACACCTGACGCAAAAATTATAAGAGTCGTTATGAAACCCGACGGCTCAACCGTGACTTTAACCACAAACATGAAAGAATATGCAAACCAGATGAGAATCGGTGCAAATCTTGCTAAAATGCGCGGATATAAAAACTTTTATACAGAAAGAAAAGTTACAAAAGCCGGAAATGACTACAAAATCACCTGCCTGCGCCAGCCGTCTACCAGCGATTACAAAATCCCGGCATATTTTATCATCGGCGAGGATTCCAAAGGCAATCTTAAAATCAAAGAAGAATCCATGCACTCTAAAAACCAGCTTTTGTTAAAAGGCAAGAAAAAATAAAGGGGTTTTTACAAAATCTTATTAAGCGCTTTCCTTCCCCAGCTCGGGGAAGGAGCAGTCGTAGCAATACGTTAGTATTGCGTACGAATGCGGATGGGGAGCAACTCCAAACCAGCTTGAAAACTTAAAATCCCTATTTGGCACAATCTTGCGGTGGGAACCGTTTCACTTTTCCCACCCTACAGTTCAGCAACCTAAAAATCCTAACCTTCCCCAGCTTGGGGAAGGAGCAGTCGTAGCAATGCGTTAGTATTGCGTACGAATGCGGATGGGGAGCGACTCCAAACCTCCTTAAATAACAAAAATTTGAGTTCTTCTCGCCCCTTACCCCCGACGAGGGTGCAAAAGTATATAAAAGTTTACACATTTGATAAACAAAAAAAAATAGTTTATATTTTTATTGTGGGGTGTCAGCTAAACAGGCGCTTTTGCACAGGTGAGGAGAAATTTTGGAAAATAATTATTTTAAATTATTCTTAGATGATTTAAAACGGCTCTGGGACGGCTTTGACGTAGGGCAGAAGTTCGGCGTCGTTGCTTTGAGCATTATTACCATAGTTGTTTCCACCTATTTCATTATGAAATCCCTTGAACCCAACTGGGCAGTGCTTTATTCCGATCTCTCCGAACAAGACGCCGCCGCAGTATCTGAAAGCCTTAAAAAAAGCGGCTATGCGTTTAAAATGAGCGTAGATAAAAAATCTGTTATGGTTCCTGCTAATCTTCAGGACGAATTGAGGATTTTTGTTGCGGAAAATGACCTTATTCAGGATACTGCACCCGGATTTGAGCTGCTCGACGATATGCAGCTGGGCTCAACAGATTTTAAAAACAAATTAACAAAACAAAGAATTTATCAGGGCGAATTGACCCGCTCTATCGAAAAAATGAACGGAATAAGAAAGGCCCGCGTGCAGATTGCCGAGCCGGAACGTTCTGTTTTTCAGGAAAGGGATGAATCGCCTACGGCTTCGGTTATGCTGATTCTGGAACCGGGTTACAGGCTCAAAACCTCGCAAATTAAGGCGATTAAAAACCTCGTTGCGTACGCAATCCCCAGATTGAAGCCCGAAAAAGTCTTTTTGACCGACCAGTCCGGAAACGCCCTCTCTGACGATAACGAACACGCTTCCAGCGACATAGAATCTTACAAGTTGAACCTTGAAAATCAAACTTCAAAGAAAATTCAGGAGGTTCTGGACAAAATAGTGGGCCGTGACAATGCGTCGGTTCAGGTTTCTATGGATATCGACTTTAACAGCGCCCGCGCAACCATTGAAAGCTATATTCCCGTGGGCGAAACCCAGCAGGGCGTTCTCGCTAACTCCCAGACCGAGTCGGAAAACTATGATAATCCGGCAATTTCTTCCGCAAAACCGCTCACGGACGACGATACGCACAATCCGCCCGAAACTCAGCAGACTGCACAAACTTCGCTCCAGCAGCCTAAAAATTTAAATTACACAAAACAGAAAACTTCCGCGACATACAATGTTTCTAAGGAAATTAAGCAAATTGTCTATGCTCCGGGCTCGGTAAAAAGGATGACAATTGCGGTCGCAGTGAATAAAATCCTCACAACAGAGGAAAAACAGGAGCTCGAAAAGCTTATTATTTCTGCCAGCGGCGCAGATTTGGACAGAGGCGATATAATCAACGTTACGAGTCTGCAATTCTCCGCTCTTGACGAAAATAAAGCCAAAGACGCAGCCCAGAACAAAGAATATGAAAAACAAAGACAGATTGAGTTCTTTGTGACCAAGGTTGCACCGATGCTTATAGTTCTCATACTCGGCTTAACCGCACTGTATGTGTTCCGTTCGCTTTTTGGCAGGGTTGCGGCCTCCTCGGGCGGTGATGAATGGGATGAGGGCTTTGATGAACCTCAAAAACAGCTTACGGATGAACTGCTCGGAAAACTCGAGATGGATCAGCTCCCGCAAATCGAGGCAAGGCTCAATCCCGAACTTGATAAACTTCGCAGTGATTTGAACGAAACTATTCTTCAAGACCCCGGCGAAGCCGCAAAACTCTTGATTTCTTATATTAAGGATTAAAAAATAAATGAATTTGGATTACGATCAAATGTCAACACGCCAGAAAGTCGCATCATTATTGATTGCGCTCGGCCCCGGTACGGCATCTGAGATTCTGAAAAATATTAGAGATGAAGATTTGCTTGAACAAATCACCTATGACATTGCCAGCCTTGACAAAATCCCCACAGAGATTTTAAATAGGGTGCTGGAGGAATTTCATTCCCTTTTTTTAGCGAGTGATTATCTTTCTTCGGGCGGTACGGCTTATGCAAGAACGATTCTGGAAAAAGCCTACGGCAGCGAGCAGGCGCAAAAAATGCTTGCGCGCCTGATGACGCTTTTGACGAAAAATCCGTTCCAATTTTTCAACGAAGCTGACCCCACACAGCTTGCGCAGTCATTTCAGAACGAAAATCCGCAGCTAATCGCGCTGATTCTCGCATATATTAAGCCGGAAATCTCCGCAAAGGTTCTAAACGCGCTCCCCACAGATATTCAGGCGCAGGTTGCGTTTAAAATTGCGGATATGAGCTCGACGAACCCGGAAATCATTGCAGAAATTGAAAAAATCGTTGAGGGCAAATTTTCCTCGGTTGTTACGCAGGATTTTTCAAAAGCAGGCGGCGTAAGCACTCTGGCAAGCATTTTGAACAGAACCGACCGCGGAACCGAGAAAAATGTACTCGAATTTCTTGAAGAACGTAGCCTTGAGCTCGCCGAGGGCGTAAGAGAGCTGATGTTCGTGTTTGAGGACATTCTCCAGCTCAAAGATCCCGCAATTCAGCGTATTATCCGCGAAGTCGATATGAAAGACCTCGCAATCTCTTTAAAAGGTGTCAGAGATGACCTGAAAGAGAAGATTTTTGCCAACATGTCCGAGCGCGCGCAAACCGTGCTGATGGAAGAGCTCGAGTATATGGGCCCTGTGCGTGCAAAAGAGGTTCAGGAGAAGCAAACAAAAATCGTCGGTATTATTCGTATGCTCGAAGCTGCGGGTGAAATCGAAATTACCAGAGATACTCAGGAAGATGAATATATTGAGTAGTTTTGGAGCGCGTTTCGTGAGAGCGGGCGCGTTGTGCGTATGAAAATTTTGTTGAGAGGTGCTTAATTGGGAAGAATTGCAGGCGGAAAGATTAATTACGGAGATTCTTTCGTTGTCAGAGGCGACGGGGGCAGGATGTCTGACGAGGAAATCAGGCAGGCGCGCCAGATTGCCGAAAAAATCGTCGCAGAGGCAAAAGAACGCGCACTTTTGATCGAAGGGCAGGCAAGCACCAAAGCAGAAGAAATTTTAAAGCAGGCAAAAGAAGAAGCACAAAATCAAGCAGCTCAAATCACCGAAGCTGCGCACAAAGAGGGCTTTGAAGCTGGAATAAAAGAGGGTTTTGAAAAAATCACTTCCGAAATGGAAGAACGGCTCAAAAATCTTGACAATTTTGCGGCTTCGGAGCTTGAGATGAAAAAACGTATTGTAAAATCCGCACATACGGAGATTCTTGAGCTTGTGACGGCGATTTGTGAAAAGGTTTGCCACACGGAACTTGTCCAGAACCCTAAACTCCTTGAAAATCTAACTGCTGCGGCAATTTCAAAGCTTAAAGAGAAAGAAACCGTGAATATTATCGTTAATCCGCAGATGGCGCAGAAGATTTATGAGATTAGCGACGGGCTGAAAGAGCGGTTTTTCGGGCTTGAGAATATTAAAATCATTGAAGACAGCTCGGTGCCTGCGGACGGAACTATTGTGGAATCGGTGGATTCGCGGGTGGATTCGGGGCTTAAGGCGCAGATTTCAAGGATTTCCGACGAGTTGTTCAATGCCCTGAATTCTACTTCAGAAGATGAATTGGTTGAAAAAACAGATGCTCCTGACGAAATATAACGAAATCATAAAAAAAACCGAAACCATCACGCAGGTTGGCAAAGTGACGGAGATTGTCGGGCTGATTATTGAGGCTGACGGGCCGGAAGCGAGCATCGGCGACCTTTGTTATATCTACAACCGGCTGGATTCAGAGCCTTTGAGGGCGGAGGTTGTCGGATTCAAGACGGGAAAAATCCTTTTAATGCCTCTGGGCTCGATGGAGGGGCTTATGCCCGGCGCGCTGGTCAAAAATACCGGTGCTCCGATGAAAATTAAGGTCGGCCCGCAGCTTCTGGGGCGGGTTTTGAACGGTTTGGGCGAGCCTATTGACAATCTCGGCGCTGTAAACTCGCAATCCCTTTATTCTACGCACGCTGACGCGATTAATCCGTTGAACAGGCAGCTTATTCGCGAGCCGTTGGCGCTCGGAATCCGCTCGATTGACGGATTTGTTACGGCGGGCAAAGGCCAAAGGCTCGGCGTATTTGCCGGCTCCGGCGTTGGTAAAAGTACGACTCTGGCGATGATGGCGAAGAATACGAACGCGGATTTGAACGTAATTGCCCTAATCGGCGAACGCGGGCGCGAGGTTCGTGAATTTATTGAGTCAACGCTGGGGCCTGAGGGCATGAAACGCTCAATTGTTGTTGTTGCGACCTCGGAGCAGCCCTCTCTTGTCAAAATTAAGGCTGCATTTGTTGCTACGGCTATTGCTGAATACTTCCGCGACAAGGGAAAAGACGTGCTTTTTATGCTGGATTCGGTTACGCGTATTGCAATGGCGCAAAGGGAGGTCGGTTTGGCGGTTGGCGAGCCTCCTGCAACGCGCGGATACACGCCGTCTGTTTTTGCGCTCATGCCCAAGCTTCTTGAGCGTGCCGGAAGCAACGAACATGGCACAATTACGGGGCTTTACACGGTTCTTGTTGAGGGTGACGACTTTAACGAGCCGATTTCCGATACTGCAAGGAGCATTCTGGACGGGCATATTATGCTGTCGAGGGATTTGGCGCACAAAAACCATTATCCGGCGGTAGATGTGCTTGAAAGTATCAGCCGGGTTATGAAAGAGTGTGTTTCGCCTGAGCATGCACAGGCTGCGGGTAAAATTCGAACGCTTTTGGCTGCGCATCGCAAAAACGAAGATTTGATTAATATCGGAGCTTATGTAAATGGCTCTGACCCGGTAACTGACCAGTCTTTGGCGCTCTGGAATGAAATAAACGCTTTTCTTTGCCAATCTGTTGATGAAAAAACCGGTTTTGAAGACACGCAGGCGGCGTTGATTGCGCTCGGGGGAAAATTAGGGTTTAATATTTTGTAACATATAGGCAATTTTTGCAAAAAAAATACTTTATATAAATAAGGTTAGGTTTTTAAGGTTTTTTTTATGTTTGCAAGAATTGGTACTCAGGGTTTACAAAGAATTTTTAATGCGGCACCTGCCGGAGTAAGAGTTGCAGGGACAAATGTTACAAACTCTATTAAAACGGGGGCTCATGATATTGTTGATATTTTGTCAAAAAGGGCAAGAACTCTGAATTTGTACAATTCGAACGGAGGCAGAGATTATTTGTTCAGATTTCATTCAAATGGCGAAATCACAACAATACTTCGCGGTGCAAAATCGCAGGATTTGAACTTTCTTCATCATGTAAAAGCCGGTGAATATACGCTCCCGCGCATGAATAGACAAGGGACACATGCTGCAACAAAGGAAGCAATTGAGCAGAGCAATAATTATGCAAAAGAAATAATTTCAGAAAATGAACATTTTATTGATGGTTTTAGATATTCCGGACCGAAGGCTCAATTTAACGAATTGGGTCAAAATATATCAAGGTTTAGTAACGGAAATCAGGAAATCGTAATTATTGATAAAACCGCAGACAAAATCTTAAATCAGACAATTCAAGCTTTCAAAAACAGAATATCCGGAAAAAATTTAACTGAAAGCCAAAAAATTGACGAAATGATGAAATTTGTGGATGAAGTTTTTTCTGTCAGCAAAGATCATGCAACACTCGGGAAATTAACTGCAAATATGCATAATTTTGAAACAAAAGAAGTTTTGTTAGGTGAAATTTTGAATAGCGGCGCCGGAATGTGCAGGCACCGTGCTTTGTTGACCAAATTGCTCGGCGATGAGGTTGGTTTGGCTACCAGATTTATTCAAGGGACTTATTCAACAGGCGGGCACGCTTGGAATGAAATAATGACTAAAAACGGAAGCAGTTATCTTTTTGACGCGATGCACGGCAATATTTTCAATATTTCAAATACGTCAAAAAACCTTGATCCGCGTACATTTTATTACAAAATAACCGATGCGAAAAATGCAGATAAATTAGTTTTAAAATATTTGGACAATAACACAACTGTAGGAACAATATACAGAAGTCTGGGATGTAAAGGACCTTTTACGATAAATTCAAGCAAATTTTTACCGACTGTTGACGGTTATATCGTAACACCTTCATCAGCAGGCATTAAAATTAACGGCAAAGAAATTTTTGAAGAAACAAAACTTGCGACAGGTGACTGGGTTCAAATTAAAGATCTGGGATTTCAAATCAAATAATTCGATTTTTATTTAAAAAGCTGAAAAGTATCGCATTTGAGCTCTTTTAGCGGAGAACCCTTTCTGCAAGCAGGGCATTCGTTCATTTCGTTTTTTTTAAACAGGTTTTTTTTGAATAAACTTAAATCGGCTGTGTTGATTTGCGTAATTTTCAAGGCTCCGTCTCCCTATTCGTCACTTTGAGTGAATGAGTTTATATTATAACAGATATTTTAATAATTGTACAGAGTACAATTAATATTTCTTTATATTAACCACAAAATCGACCCGGAGACATTGATAATTGCATAATCTTTATATTTTGATATTATAATAGTATTAATTGAAGGTTAAAAAATAAGGAAAACTATGTCATCAGACAGGATTACGGAAGAAAAAGTCGAAAACCCTGATAATATTGAACAAGTCGAAGATTACTGCTCGCAGATTGATGAAGAAAAATCCCGCACGCTGGCGGTTGTAAGAGCGTTCATAGCAAATATTGGCATAGCGCTTGTGAAACTGATTTGTTTCTTCTTTTCTCACTCATCAGCGATGCTTTCGGAGGCAATTCATTCCGGAGTGGACTCGTTCAACAGCGTTTGCCTTTACGTCGGTATAAAACGAGGCTCAAGGCCCGCTGACAACGCCCATCCTTTCGGATACGGGCTGGAAGCCAATGTCTGGGCGATGTTTGCGTCAATATTGATGCTTGGTGGTACTTTTATCGCGTTTTACAGCGGTTTTGACAAATTTTTCAATGTCCACGATCATTCCGACCTGTTGAACAATTATCCTTACATCGCTGTTGCTCTTGTTTGCAGCATTTTGTTCGAGGCATGGGCGGTTGCAAGCGCTTCAAAGGCTGTTTTGCACGAAGTTGAAATTGAGGAGAAAAATCCGTTCAAATCGTTCTTTATTTCGTTAAAATATATCAGAAAAACCAAAAGTCCGACCACAAAATTCGTCTGGTATGAAGATGTAGCGGCGCTAACCGGTGTTGTTGTTGCGTTTATCGCACTTTCACTGGCGAAATTCGTCATGCCTCCGGAAACTGCCTACGTGCCCGACGCAATCGCTTCCATAATCATTGGTTTCATTCTTTTGATACTTGCGATTTACCTTTTAAGGCATAATGTGAGCTCATTGACCGTTCAGTCGGCAGAACCGGGCGTTGAGGAGAAAATTCGCGAGGTTGCTGGCGATATCCACGGAATTACGGATGTTGTTGAGCTGAAAACCATTGATTTGGGCTCGTCAGGGCTGATTATTAACATGACAATCGAAGTTGACCCCGAAACCCAGATGAAAGACGCTGACGACATCGCAGATATGCTCGAAAGAAACATCAAAAAACGTCTCAAAAACGTTACGCATATTACGATTGAGCTGCAGGCTCACGACGCGGAGGACAACTGGGAAGAAAAATTCGGAAAAATCATCTCAGAGGGCATTGATATCGGCGCAATCGACTGCAACGAGGCTAAAATGCTTTCTAATTTCTACGGGTTTGCAAATACCGTCGTAAAAGAAATTATGGTGCCGAGAACGGACATTTTTCTTATCAGCACGGAAGAAAATATCAACGAGCTGGCGGATATGATTATTTCGTCGGGTCATACGAGAATTCCTATTTATAAAGACAATCCGGACGACCTCATCGGCGTGATAAACGCAAAAGATGTGCTTAAATTCTTCAAAAACGGCGGCATAAGCGAGAATTTTTCAATAGAATCGCTCGCAAGAGATATCCTTATTGTTCCTGAAAACAAGTTTATTTCCGACCTTTTGAGCGATTTTACCTCTTCGAAGAACCAGATTGCGGCTGTTGTCGACGAACACGGCGGGGTTGCGGGGATTGTTACGATTGAAGATATTCTTGAAGAAATTGTCGGTGAAATTTATGATGAATTCGACAAGGTGGAAACGCCCGAAGTCATTAAAATCGACGAAAACACGCTCAATGTTTCCTGCAAAATGAGTATTGACGACATAAACGAGAAATATGACCTTGATATCCCGAATGAGGATTTTCAGACCATCGGCGGCTATGTTTTCGGGCTTTTGGGCAGAGAACCCGAGGTTTTTGACGTTATTGAGGACAGAAATATCACATATACGGTTCTGGACGTTGACGGACGCAGGATTTCGAGGATAAAAATGCACAAGGAAACGCCTTTTGCCGAGGTAAGGCGCCCCGAGGATAATTTTAACCCCGAGGCTTAACAATTTGCCCGCATTGAAGTAATTTTGGTAATATATTCATACAATGGACAACACATCGTTAAAAGCTAGAATAGAGGCGGTTTTATTCATTACGGCGCAGGCGCTCGAGATTAAAGATATCGCCGAAATACTCAAAGAAGATGAAGAAGTGATTGAAGAAGCGCTTCTTGAGCTTATTATGGACTATTCTGCGCGCGAGGGCGCTCTGGAAATCGACGATGAAAACGGTTATATTCTCCAGGTTAAAGAGGAGTTTATGGACATTGTGGAGCAGCTCTGTCCGGTTGAATTAAAGCCGCCTGTGCTCAAAACGCTGACAATCATCGCGCTCAAAGAGCCTATCCGCCAGTCGCAGCTTAAAGAATTGCGCTCAAACGCTTATGAGCATGTTGCCGAACTGCTGAAAATGGGGCTGATTTCAAGAACCCGCGATAAAAACGGCCGTTCTTTCAACCTGAAAACCACACCGAAATTCGCCGAATACTTCAAACTCAAAGGCGATGCAAAATCGCTTGCAAAAATCATTGAAATTGAAAAGCAGGCGAAAGAATCTGACTAAATATGAAAAATTTGACCCTTTCAGAAAAAAGAGAGTTTTATTCGGCGCTTCTTTCCTTGTACGGCGCAGGATTCTCCTATACAGACGCGTTTTCGTCGATTGAAACATCAACACGAAACAAAAACATAAAAATCCTCGCAAAATGCTTCCGTGTTGAGGTTCAAAACGGGGTTCCCTTTGATAAAATCGTCATAAAATACAAAGAAATGCTCGGAGTGCCCTACGCGCTGTTGCTGAGCGCAGGGGATAAATCCGGCAAGCTCGACGAAATTCTTGCGACGATTTTGAGCGACTTAAAACGGTTGACAGGACTGCGAAACGGGCTTATTGCGTCGCTTACTTATCCTGTGTTGATGTTTTTTGCGGCGCTGGGGGTTTTGCTATTTTGCAGATTTTGTTTTTTCAAGATATTTGATGTAATGTACACGACGGGCATGAGTCCGGAGGCGATGATGTCGCTGGCTGTGACGGCAATTTTAAAAATATTGCTAATTTATGCGGTTATTTTCGGGGTTGTTGTCTGGTTTTTCAAAAATCAAGCTGCGCAGCGTGCGATTATTGATTTTTTCTCCGAAAAAACCTTTATGTCCGCAATATTTAACAATTATTTTTTCGGGAATTTCTTTTCTGTTCTGGGCGCCTCTTATGAAGCGGGAATCCCTGTAACCGAGGCGATTTTCGTTGCAGCTCCCTTATTAAAGGCAAAAAGAATGGCGGTGGGGTTGAGCAGGACGAGAATGCTTTTGTGTCAGGGCGAATCTGTTACAAAATCCTTTGCTGCTGCCGGAATTTTCGATGATTTTGCCCTTTCAAAAATAGCAACGGGCGAAAAAGCAGGAAAACTGGGCGAATCATTCTATTCAATTGTCGATAACTGCGAAAGGCGCCTTCAAGAATCGATAAATGTAATCTCAAACCTTGTAAAACCCGTTTCAATATTGATTGTGGGGCTTCTGGTCGGGTATATTGCGGTTAATTTTTATTCCCATCTGTACGGCGGGCTGCTCAGGGCGTTTTAGACTGTCCGAGAAAAGTTCGTGCTAAGGAACACTCTGCCAAACAAAATGATTGAGTATCATTTTGTGAGAGGAAAGACGTGAACGAACTTTTTGAGTGCCCGCCCCGCCGATGGCGGAAACGGTTTGAAAAGGTGAGCCTTGGGCGGTTCGCACTCTGCCGAACAAAAGGTGACTAAATGTCACGTTTTGTGAGAGGTAAGAATCGACTAAGGCGACACTAGATTAGATGAAATATAAAAGAGAATCGACGCTGCGCAGCTCAAATTCAGCGATTCTGTCTTTTCGGAAATGGGAATTGTCGTCAAAATATCGGCGGTTTCTATCGCCTCCTCGCTCAAACCGTCCGCCTCAGAGCCCAGCATTAGCACAAACGGACGCGAGTAGTCGATTTCTTCGGGATTTTTGACGTTTTTACGGTTTACGACTGACGCAATGTAGCTATAACCCTGAAAAACCGCGTCTTTTACCGAATTCACCTTTATAACCGGAATTTTAAAAAGCCCTCCGACCGCAGAGCGCACAACTTTCGGATTGTAGATGTCAATCGTGTCACCCGCAAGAATTACCCCCTCAAAACCGAATGCAGCGGCGCTTCTGAGGATGGTTCCGAGGTTTCCCGCGTCTTTTATGTTTTCAATCAGCACGAGGCGTTTTTTTTCGCGTAAATCGTTGATATTGTGCTTTTTTTGCACCCCTACGGCCACGGCTTCGGGCATGCTTTCGGTTGTTGAGATTTTTTCAAGCACCGGTTCTGTGACGATTGTGATTTTGTCTTTTAAAAAGCTGAATTTTTCGAGATTTTGTCCGGTTGTGTAGAGCGTTTTTATTTCTACGCCCTCGCTGAACGCTTCAAAAACAGGCTTGTAGCCCTCAAGCAAAAAAAGCCCCTGCGCGTTTCTGAATTTTTTTTGCGCAAGCTTTGCGGTTTCTTTTATTTCCTGATTTGATAGACTTTCGATTTTTTTCATTTTTAGCCTTTATTTTTTTGGGGAATTATTTTGTTCCTGCCAGTTTTTGAGCCAGATTTTCTCCTGCGCATTCAAAAGCGATTCGTCAATGCATTTTGGCTCGAATTTCATCTTAGATAACGATTGTATAACAAAATCACCGTCTTTTTTAGTTAAATAAACTGTATTTTCAAGCCTTACGCCGCCGAAACCGCTCTTGTAAAGCCCGGGTTCGATTGTGAAAACCATATTTTCTTTGAGGAATTTCCGCCCCCAAGCCCCGCTTGAAATAGTCGGAGGCATTTCGTGCACATTAATGCCGACACCGTGCCCCAGCCCGTGGTTGAAGTTAAAACCCTCCTCAAGAAGTCCGGATTTTTTTGCAATTTTTCTTGCAATCCTGTCCAGCGTAGCACCTGTGGTTCTTGAGGTGACTTTGTGGTGGTATGCGTTCAAAAACATTTTTAAAACCGTCGTGTAAACCCGTTTTTGGAGCTCATCCGGCATGCCCTTTATAAAAGTTCGCGTGATATCGGTCGAATATCCGCCCTCAAAATGCCCCCCGCAATCAAGCAGCACAAAATCCCCGTCTTTGACCCTGACATCGCTCGATGGGTGCGAATAATGGATAATTGAGGAGTTTGCGCCGGCAGCGAGTATGGTTTTAAAGCTCAACTGCCTTGCCCCAAGCTCCAAATAGCCCTTTTCAACAGCGTCAGAAAGCTCTTTTTCGTCCAAATTCTCCTGTGTTGCAATCATTTCGCTGATTTTGTTCACAACCCTGTCGGTTCTTTCAAAATTCTTCTTAAAATGGGCGATTTCAGCGTCATTTTTGATAGATTTCATCAGGGCAATGCGGTTTTTTCTTAAAGGAGCCGCGTTTCGCTTAATAAGCCTGAAATCAGCAAGGTTTATAGTCGAAGGCACATAAAGTGCTTCAAATTTTTCCGGAAGAAAGTCTTCAAATTCGCTCATGGGCTTTGTTTCAAAGTGTTCACCGGTAATTTCGATTTTTTCGTCTGTGAAAATGACGGCCCTGTCTTTATAAATCGCAAGTTTTGCCTTAAAAACCGAGCTGAACGGGGTTTTGTACTGCCTGAGGTTTGTTAAATATGCGATATTTTCAAGATTTGTTTCAAGATAAACCTGTTTTTTGCGGAGTTTTTTGGCTATTTTTAAGAATTTTTCGTCCGCACTTACTCCGGCAATTTTTATATCAATTTTTTTTGCGGGCTCGCTTGATTCCGCGGTTTTTAGCCCGTGAAAAAGTTCAACCGGGTCATGGTCAAGAACCTTGATTTTAATACCTTTTGAAAGGCACTTTTTTTTCAAAATTTTGTAAAAATTCAAAGAAATTTTCTTAGAAACCACGCCGAGCGTCGAATCCGGCTTGATAATCTCAACCATTTTCTCCAAAAAGCTCTCGCCGAGCTGTAATTTAACAACTGTCGTGGTTTTCGGGTCGGTTTCTTTGTCTGCCTGCTCATGGTAGCGTCCATCCGCGAATTGCCAGAGATTTTCTCCCGAAATTAATGCGTCTCCGGTAGAACCCGAAAATCCCGTGACATAATACCTTGAACAATTCGTCAGTTCGTTGTATTCGACCAGAAATTCGTCGGTTGTGTTGACCAGAAGATAGTCAAGGCTGTTTTCTGAGAGGTATTTTCTTAGTTTTTTAATCATTTGTTCCTGCTAAAACGGGCGGGCTGACGGGAGCCAGCCCATATGCCGTTAGTCTTTTTTATCTGTTAATTTAATAAGGTGCCAGCCGAACTGGGTTTGAATCGGGTCGGAAACTTCGCCGATTTCCATTGAAAATGCAGCGTCTTCAAATTCTTTTACCATTTGGCCTTTGCCAAAAAAGCCTAAATCGCCGCCATTTGCGCCTGACGGGCAGAGAGAAACTTCTGCTGCAACGTCTTCAAAGGGTTTTCCTGCGAGGATTTCTTCTTTTAGCTTTTTAGCTTCGTCTTCGGTTCTTACCAGTAAGTGGCTTGCTTTTACCTGTGTCATGTTTTTTCTCCGTTTGTATAACAAATCTATTATAATGCATTGCTTTGGAAAAAAATAGTATGTTCAGCGTAGACGCAGTGATTATTTTGGACTATAATGTCGTTATGATTGAGATGAAAGTAATGGGAATAGCGCTCGATACGCGCACAGGCTCGCCGATTGTGGTTTTGCACGATTTGCAAAACAGAAAGGCGCTTCCGATATGGATTGGCTCGGCCGAAGCCAGCGCTATTATCCGTAAAATTGAAAATATTACCGTCACGCGCCCCATGACGCATGATTTAATCATTGATATCGTTGAAAAAACCGGCTATTCTATCGACAGAATTGAGATTAACGATGTCGATAAGGAAACTTATTTTGCAATAATTTATCTCAAGAACGAAGAAGGCAAGGAAATTGAAATAGACGCCCGCCCGTCCGACGCAATCGCTGTTTCCATCCGCGTGGAAGCGCCGATTTTTGTTACTGCGAATGTGCTTGCGAACGGTTCGGTTTCCTGTGACAGCGCAAAAGACGAGGAAGAAGCGCAGGAGTTTCGCAATTTTATCCAGAGCATAAAGCCGTCCGATTTTGAAAAATTGATGAAAGATGACAAGCAATCTGATCAATAATCCTAAATTATACGCTCAGGGGTAGCAAAAAATTTTTTGTTTGGTTTTAAAATATTCATGCAATCCTGAAAAACGGGATTTTTCAAATGTGAAATCCAAAGTATTGAGAAATGTTATACATATTATAATATTTCTTGACTTTCGGATTCCCTGCCGACTATCATGTATTAAAAGCAACAAAGTGAGGTCCAATGAAAAGCTCTACACTGCACAGATCTAATTTATCCAAAGAACGCATGGCGCTTCTTGAGGAATTGAGGGCAAAATCTTCTTTCAAAGAAGAGTCAAATCCTGCTCCGAATGTTTACATAAGACCTTCTAAAGAAAAAGAACTTGATGTTCTCTGGCAAAACTTCAAAGTCGGTCAAAAATCAGAAAAATCTCCCGGTGTTTATCTTACGGTAGGTTTTATTGCCGGCGCTGTCTGCATGTTCCTTATGACTGCGCTTTTGAGCTTTAGCTCTGATTCAATGTCTGACAATTCATCTTCAACAAAGCTTGTTAAACGTGAAAAACCTGCAAAATCGCAGATTTCCATTATTCCTGCCGACAATATACAAAAACCTGCACCAACAAGCTCTGAAACATACACAATCAAATCCGGCGACACGCTGGAAGGCATTATTATCAGGTTCTACGGAAAGTATGACCCCTCCAAAGTTACAAAACTTATGGAAGCAAACCAGCTTTCCAACCCGAATGCCCTTTCCATCGGCCAAACCCTTACAATACCGCTGGATTAGGAACTATTTTTTAACAAAAACCGCCGATTTTCGCTTCGGCGGTTTTTATATTCAAAATGCGGATGTAATTCAGTGGTAGAATGCAACCTTCCCAAGGTTGACGTCGCGGGTTCGAGTCCCGTCGTCCGCTTGTCTATTTTTTCACTTTTCAAGCCTCTCACACGTATTTCTAAGCAAGCAAGCTTGCAAGAACTACGGTTTACACGGCGATTTGCTATAACCTAACAGGACTTTTGTGATGGGAGTTTTGTAGAAAGAGTGCCAAGTTTAGGACGAATGAGGCTAATACATAGTGTTGATATTTGAGGGTCAATTTTTGCACTTTCATCCATTTTCTTGCATTATTTTGCACTAACATTTTGATTTTTTGTCTTTTAACTTGGCTTAAAGTCTTAATATCTTTGAATATTTACCCTGTGCAACTTTGTGCAACATAGTGCAAAAATAATTTGTCTTCCAGTTTGATATGTGTCGAAATGTCTTTGAGATTGAGATTCAGGACTTGATGTTCCTGCGAAACAGAGCAATTAATGTGTATGCAAAGGAAACATACACATGGTAGAATTTACACCAGAAAAATCAAAACAAATAGCATTAGCAAGATTAGATATAGTTCATAAATGGCTTGAGTTTAGAAAGAAGTCAAATAATAAACTCCAAGCAGATTATGATTTTGTGAAATTGCATAATACTTCAAATTCTTACTTATTTGGGATTTTAGGTAAAATTTCGCGTGGAAGTTTACATCGTTGGTACTCAATGCTCAACGGAACGGAAGATTACACAAAACTTCTTCCACAATATAAATATTCAACTGTACGAGAATATCGTACAGTTCTAATGGATGAAGAAATAAAAATCTTTATGGCTTTGCTTTTACATCCAAATAGACTTTCGATTGGAAAAGCAATCGCATTAACAAAATACAAATTGCGTGAACAAGGGCAAAGTTTTATCCCTGCTGATATTACATTTCGTCGTTATGCAAAATGGTTTAAAGATAATAATTATGACAAATGGATTCTTGCCCGTGACGGTGAAAAAGCTTTATCAGATAAAGTTGAGCCATACATAAAACGTGATGCAAGTTTGCTTGAAGTCGGCGATGTACTTGTAGCTGACGGACACAAGTTAGCATTTCAGGTAATTAACCCGTTTACAGGAAAACCTTGTAGAGCAACATTGGTTGGATTCTTGGATTGGAAATCCACCGCTCTTGTAGGCTATGAAATTATGCTTGAAGAAAATACTCAATGTATTGCTTCGGCTCTGAGAAACGCAATAATTAATCTCGACATGATACCAAAAGTTGTTTATCAAGATAATGGTCGAGCTTTTAGAGCAAAGTATTTTACTGATGATAAAGGATTTACTGAACTCGGTTTTCAGGGTTTGTATTCAAAACTCGGAATAGAAACAGTTTTTGCAAGACCATATAACGCAAGAGCAAAAGTTATAGAAAGATTTTTCAAAGAATTTCAGGAAGGCTTTGAAAAACTACTTCCAAGCTATATCGGAAGTAGTATTCAAAATAAACCTGCATATATGATGAGAAATGAGAAGTTTCATAAAAATCTTCATACTGAATATATCCCAACCATTGATGCAACAATAAAAATGCTTGAGATGTGGCTAGGTTTCAAAAATTCACAGCCTTGTCCAAATGTACCTGGTAAAACCATTGCGGAGGTTTTATCTGAAAGAAAACGGCAAAATATTGATATTAATATCCTTGATGATTTGATGCTCTCAACGGAAGTAAAAACAATTCAGAGAAACGGAATTAGGTTCTTAAATTGTGATTATTTTGATGAAAGGTTGTACGGATTCAAAAGCAAAGTTCTTATTAAATATAATCTCTTTGATCTGGCAAGTATTAAGGTTTACACCTCACAAGGCGAATATTTATGCACGGCTGAAAGAGTAACTGAAACACATCCGATGGCAAAGTTATTAGGTGATGTAAAAGACTTTGAAAATTATAAGCAGAAAATTGTAAGACAACGACAATTGAAGAAGAAAACGGTTGAATCTGTAAAAAAATATTTAGAAACAGAAGATATAAAACTACTTGAAACGCAAATGGAACCTGCTGAAATTCAACCTAAGTTCAAAACGGTTTCAAAAAGGGTTCAAACGCTGTTCAAAAATAATTCAGAAAAATATGAATATTTGATTGCAAACGATCCAAATAATTCTTGGATAGCAGAATTTAGAAATACAAAGGAGTATAGACTTTTATATGAATAAGATTTTTGTAAAAACTACTAATGTAAAGAATTCCATCGGACTTATTGAAAATCTAATAAACAAAGCAAAAAATATCCCGAAAATGGGACTTGTATATGGTGAGCCAGGGCTTGGAAAATCCCAAACTGCTTTATGGTTAACGTGTAAATATGATGGAATTTATTTAAGAGCATCAAATCTTATGACGGGCAGATGGCTCTTGGATGAAATGGTTAAAGAGCTTGATGAAATCCCGAGATTTTTGACTTCGGATAATTTTAATGTCGTGGTCAAAAAGCTGAAACAAAATCCGCAGGTGATTTTTATTGATGAAATTGATTATCTTATGAATAACTACAAATCAATTGAAACATTAAGGGATATTCACGATGAAACAAACTGCCCGATAATATTTATTGGAATGGGTTTGGCTCATAGAAAACTCGAACGCTACACGCACTTATATGATAGATTTTCAGAAGTGTTAAAGTTTGAAACATTTGGGGTAAATGATTTATCGCAAATATTTAATCAACTATCAGAAACTCCATTCACCCCTGATGCAATTGAATATATCCATTCAAAATATAACAGGTTTCGGCAAATTGTTCAGTTGATAAATCAGATGGAAAACTTCGCAAAAGATAATAATTTAGTCGAAATTACAAAAGAAATTATGGAGCAAATTTTATGAATATAGAAAAACTAGCACGACATTTAAAAGAATTTACATTTGATGAAATCGGAATGATTGCTGAATACGATTGTAAAACAGAACTTGAACAGCTTTTGAACGAGAATAAATTAGTATTTGAACAAGGATTATATAAATATCAGGAAGAAAAGCCAAAACAAGAATATATTATTTGCACAAAACAAACGACAAATTATCAAGTTATAACAATTGATGCCGCAATTGAATATTTTTTAGAAAATTATGTCAAAAATAATTGCAAATATAATACCTTTAGAAGATATCGTAGAATGTTAAAATATTATATTTCCCCTTTTTTCAAAGATAAAAATCTAAATGATATAAATTGTGAAGATATTCAAAAATTTTACTATTTTTGCAAAAACTGGACTTTACCGCCAAAAGTTTTGAAAAATATATTAGCACTTCTAAATCAAATGATTAAATATTTTCAAAATCTTGGAATAATTGACAGGACTTGTAATTTTCAGGTACGAAGATTATCCGATAAAACAAATTTTACAGTAGACAGAATAATTTTTGAGGTACAAAAATGACAAAATTAGATAAATTAAATCAGGCAGAACATTTGTATGTTTATAAAAAACAGCCGCTTGATGTGATTGGTAGAAAACTCAACCTTTCTCGCAGGACATTATTCTATTGGAAGAAGGAATATGATTGGGATAAAAAGAGGTTTGAAAAAGGCAGAGAACAAGAATTATTTAATCGTGAACTGTTAAATTTTGCTCAAAAAATAATGGATAAAATTTCAAATGATATTGATAATAATCAACAAACACCACAAGCAGAAATATATTCTTTGATGAATATTTTAAAAAATCTACCGCAGGTAAAACAACAAATTACCGAGACAAAACAAAAACAAAAGTCAAAAAAGGAAGAATATTTACCGGAAGATATTGTAAAAATAGTTGAAAAAGATATTTTAGGCATGTAAAGATAGCACCATGCTATTTTATAAAATATTATTTTTATTTTGTTTATCTATATATTAAATGTTTGTATTGATAATGTATAAATATTTTTTGTTCTAATAAAACTAAGAAAGTTCTTGAACTTGTTTTTCCAGCAAACTTTTTCTACCATCCCAACTGATTTTGAATTTATGATAATTGTCTAATTTTGTTAGGTTTGATGTTAATTCTAGTTTTAATGAAGCAACATACTCATGCAATTTGCCTATTAAAATAAGAAGAGCTTCTCTATCATTTATTACTTGTTGTTCATAAGGTAAAAGCATTTGTTCAGCAATTCCTTGTAATCGTTTCATTTCTAAATCCTTTAATGTTAATTCGTGATACAAAATGCCTTGGCTTCTTTCACCTACAATATTGTGTAGATTATATAACTTCAGGTTAAAACTTAAAAATTGTTCTAATAAACTATTAAATTTGCTGTCAAAAAAGCTTGTATATTCATCAAAATCAAATTCTTTTATTGTATTTATAATTTCCATTGTCAGTTTATAATTTATCCTAAAATTCATATCAGTAATTTCTTTTTTTATAAGAAAATTACCTAAATTTTTATCAATTACACTGAGTGTAAAATAAATTTCCGCGAAATTGTTATATAGTTTGTTTATAATCTTATTTTTTTCATAAAGGAACAAGATTATTGAAGTCATGCCTGTTAACATAACTCCGGTAAATACTCCTGTAGAAAGATCATAAAATTTATTATTTTGTTCAGTAACAAAAATTCCAATTAAAGACAAAATTAGTATAATTATACAAGATATAATAATGTATTTTTGTAATCTCATTTTAGCTCCTTTTACTAAGAGTATCACAAATATAGAGCAAAACGAAGATATAAATAATCTCAAAAAATACTTACTATGAGCTAAAATATTTAAAGTCTTTCAATGTACCAATTTGACATTCCAAAATGATTAAAATTCCATTGTAGTTCAAAATAAAAATTAAACTCCAAAGAATTGTCGTCTTTGAAGTTCCAAGTGTATTTATTTAATTGTGTTTGACGGTAACTTTCAAATGCATCCTGAATTTCATTAGCAAACTTTTTCCTGAATTCAGAATACGGAATATCTAACGTTTCTTTAGTTAGTTTATTTTTCAAAATCATCTTCAAACCCTCTGATATTATCAAGTTCAATATTGTATCGTCTGCCGGTTTTATCCACGCAAGTTGCAAAATCGACTGTTTTATCGGCATATTTGTTCTCCCATAAACAAATTAACAATCCGATTTCTTGTGTTTTTAAGTTTAGAATTTTCGTTCCGTATAGTTTGTAGTCCTTTTCAACCATAGTTTAACCTTTCGTTATTTTAATATTTGCGTATATCTCGTCCGGCTTGTCGGGGTCAATCAAAAAATCTTTATCAAATACATATTTTTCACCATTAGGTGCAACGCAGTCAACAATATTGTGTTCGCCAAAGCAAACAACTGTAAATTCATCACTCTCTTTTTCAAACCAGCCTTTTAATTTTTTTAATCTGTATTTTTTACCGATTTCAATCATAGTATGCTCCTTTCAAACTACACCATTCATCACTTTTTCAGCGGGAAACATCAGTATATGTGTCTAAAATCGTATCATTTGAACATAATAATTTTTGAACACTATTTAAACGGCTTTTAAACAGCATTTAAATTTCGACATCTTTCGTGATCTATAAAGAATGCATTCAGTACATCAGCATCATTACGCAGGTGTTTAATTACCGGTGCAAGGTTATAGCATTCTTCAATCTCCGGCTGATTAGCGACAAAATAATCAATAACAACAGCGGTGTTATAAATATCCTCCGCCCACTTGCTTAGCTGCTTAAACTCTTTTGGAGTAATATTCAATCCAACTTTTTCCATACGACCTCCTTTAACGTGTCATATACATCACTCAGGAGTAAAATAAAATCAAGTTAAATGTTTAATTCTACATATTTTTAGGCTATATTAATAAGCATGAGTAACTTATCACTTGCTGATAGAAAATATTTAGATAATGCCTTAAGACTGGAAACTGGATTTATCGTTAGATTCACAAAAGAGTCCTTTGCTGAATTTTTTCAACATTTTAATATTAATATTTATGATGAAAAATATACTGCAAATGGAACCTCTATGACTAATATTTTACACACATTTTGGGATTTGGAAGACAACAAACTTGTTGCTATGACGTTATTAGAACTTGCGTCATTATTTCGCAATAGAGAATTAGCAATTCCTATGAATGTAAAATTTTCTGTTGAAATTGAAAAAATTGCAAATAAATTACAGATGTATCCTTCTCAAAAAGTTGAGGTAAACAATAATATGACAAATAATATTGAAATTGACGAAATTACAATCAATATAAGACCTGAAATATATGGACATATCAAAAGATATTTAGCAACTCAAGACTATTATCACGCAGTCGAAGAAGCATACAAAATTGTTAGACAGAAATTAAAAGATTTGACTGGAGAAGAAAAAGCAAGTCAGGCCTTTTGCGAAACGAACATTGAGAAAATATTTGGGCACACCCCCTCTGACGATACAGAGAAAGACTTCTTTGAAGGCGTTAAATTTATTAATATGGCTATACAAAGATTTCGTAATGAAAAAGCACATACTCCGGCAAAACCTTTAGACAAGAATCTTGCAATACATTATATTTCTTTGGCTAGTTTGGCGTATGAATTAATATCAAGAAAATAGGTTTAGTAAATTCGCTACGCAGTGCGTACTGAATTCATATAATCATATTGGGTATAGTAATAAAGTAATATAAACATAAAAGACATATTGCCATGTTCATGGTAGTATTGGCATAGGAATTTTATGTAGTTGAGGGTTTTGAATGGGCTATCAAAGTGAAGCTGAATTAGAAAATAAACTAATAGGAAAACTTAAAACGCAAGGTTATGACAGAGTTTTGATTAATGATTACGCTGAACTTGAAAATAATTTCAGAGAACAACTTAACAAATTCAATATAAAAGCTTTAAACAATAAACCATTGACCGATAAAGAATTTGAGAGAGTATTGAATATTCTTAATGGCAAAAGTGTTCTACAATCTGCAATAAAATTGCGAGAAAAAATAGATTTTGATAGAGAAGACGGAACAAAAATATACTTAAAATTACTATCAGAAAATGCCGAAGACAATATTTACCAAGTTTCAAATCAAATTACTGTTCAAGGTAAGTATAAAAACAGATATGATGTTACGATTTTGATTAATGGTTTACCATTAGTTCAAATAGAATTAAAACGTAGCGGTATTGATATTAATGAAGCTATTAACCAGATTGACAGATACCGTATTCATTCATATCGCGGATTATTCCATTATATACAAATTTATGTAGTCTCAAATAGTGTAGAAACAAGATATTTTGCAAATACTGATGCTCAACGATTATTAAAATCATTAACTTTTTACTGGACAACAGAAACAAATGAGAGAATAAATAAACTGGAAGATTTTTCATCATCCTTTTTTAATAAAACACGATTATTAAAGAATATTACTCGTTATATGGTAATTAATGAAACTGATAAAAATCTTATTGTTATGCGACCATATCAAATATACGCAACTGAAGCATTAATAAGACATGCATTAGATACAGGCAAAAACGGGTATATTTGGCATACAACAGGTTCCGGTAAAACATTAACAAGTTGGAAATGTGCGAATCTGCTATCAAAAGAGCAAAGTATTAAAAAGGTGTTTTTCTTAATTGATAGAAAAGACCTTGACACACAAACTAAAGAAGAATTTAACAAATTTGAAAAAGATTGTGTTGATGATACTGATAAAACAGAAACACTAGTAAAACAGATAAAAGATGTTGATAGAAAATTAATAGTAACAACTATTCAAAAAATGGCAAATGCTATCAAGAATCCAAAATATTCCAAAATATTGGATAGTTATAAAGACGAAAAAGTTATATTTATTATAGATGAGTGTCATAGGTCGCAATTTGGCGAAATGCACACAACTATTAAGCATCATTTTAAACATGCACAATATTTTGGATTTACCGGAACTCCACGTTTTGATGAAAATAAATCACAAAATGGACTTAGAACTTCTGATTTATTTGAAAAATGTTTGCATACTTATTTAATAAAAAATGCTATTTATGATCATAATGTTTTAGGATTTTCCATTGAATATATACAAACATTTAAAGGTCAGTATGATGAAAACGATAAAACCATGGTTGAAGGCATTGATACTGACGAAGTCTATATGGCAGATGAAAGAATTGACTTAGTTGCAAATCATATAATAAATAATCATAAGTGTAAAACCGTCAACGGTAAATATACAGCTATTTTTGCGACTTCCTCTATCCCTGCTCTTGCTAAATATTACGATAAAATCAAAAGTTTAAATTCTGATTTAAAAATTGCCGCAGTTTTTTCATACGGAGAAAATGAAGATTTAGAAGGTAAAGATGAACATAGCAAAGATATTTTGGCAAGAATAATTGATGATTATAATAAAGAATTTGATACTAATTTTTCATTGGAAACCTTTGCTGCATACAACAAAGATATTGCTAACAGATTAAAAATCAAGAAATCGCCGAAAATTGATATTTTACTTGTAGTAAATATGTATTTAACAGGTTTTGATTCAAGACCACTTAATACTTTGTATGTTGATAAAAATCTTGAATGGCACAACTTAGTACAAGCATTTTCAAGAACAAACAGGGTTGAAATGGCTTCAAAACCTTTTGGTAATATTATTTGCTATAGAAATCTTAAATCAAATACTGATAAAGCACTAAGATTATTCAGTAATGAATTGGAAGCCGATACAGAAAATAATCCACCAATCTGGATAATACCGGGGTATGGGTATTTCAGAGATAAATTTAAAGAATTAGCATATAATTTATTATCAATTGCACCAACAGTTCAAAGTGTTGATGATTTAATGAGTGAAGATGCCCAACGAGAGTTTGTTATTGCGTTTAGAGAATTATCAAAAATAAAATCAATTCTTACTACTTTTTCAGAATTTTCGTGGGCAGATGTAGAAGATGCCTTGAGCTGTCAAGGTTATGAAGATTACAAAAGCAGATATTTAACCTTATATGATTATGTTAAAAAAGAACGTAATGCAGAAAAAGTTTCAATTCTTGATGATATAGATTTTGCTATTGAGGTTATACAAACTGATAAAATAAATGTTACATACATAATGAATTTATTGAGAAATGTAGATACTTCAAATAAAAAACAGCGAGCTAAAGATCTAGAATACATAAAACAAGAGTTAGACAGAACCGATAACCCTGAATTAAGACGAAAAGTCGATTTAATAAGAGCATTTATTGATAGAGTAATGCCAACAATAAATCAAAATGATTCTATTGATGACGCATATGCTAATTTTGAATCAGAGCAGAGAAATAAAGAAATTGAAGATTTTGCAAATAAACAAGAAATTAATGCGGAATTTTTGAAACAGACAATTTCAGATTATGAATTTTCAAATACAATTAATAAAAAAGATATAATAACAGGTATTAATAGACCTATAAAATTTAAAGAGAAGCATGAGCTTGTTGCAAAAATCATTCAATTTATTAAAGAAAATGTATTCAAATATCAATAGGAGTAAGGAATGGTAGATATTGTGGTACAAAAAGAACAAAAAGCAGAACTGCACAGTAAATTATGGGAAATGGCAAATAATTTACGCGGTAATATGGAAGCCTATGAATTTAAGAATTATATTTTAGGTTTAATATTTTATCGCTATTTATCTGAACGTACCGAAAATTATATGAAAGAACTCCTAAAAGATGATGATATATCGTATGCAGAGGCATGGGAAGATGAAGAATACAGAGATGGACTAAAAGAAGAATCTATCGATTATTTGGGTTATGTTATAGAGCCAAAATATCTTTTTTCTCATGTAATAAAAATGATAGAAACCGGGGACTTTGATGTTGAATATATGGAAAAAATTATAAATTCAATATCAGAAAGTACACAAGGACACGATTCCCAAGAAGATTTTGATGGATTATGGGAAGATATGGATTTAAGATCTTCAAAATTAGGGAAAGAAGTTTCTCATCGTTCAAAATTAATTGCAAAAATCTTAAATACAATCAATACTATAGATTTTCATCTGGAGAATATGGAACTTGACGTATTAGGTGATGCTTATGAATATTTAATCGGTATGTTTGCTCAAACTGCTGGTAAGAAAGGCGGAGAATTTTATACTCCTGTTAATATGTCAAAACTTGTTGCAAAACTTGCTACTGTTGGTTTAAGCGAAGCTCGAACAGTTTCAGATTGTGCTTGTGGTTCAGGCGGCTTATTATTACAAGTCGGGAAATATATAAAAGTTGGACAGTATTACGGGCAAGAATTGACGAGTACCACATATAACCTTGCAAGAATGAATATGCTGCTTCATGGAATTCCTTACAATAATTTTGAAATAACAAATTGTGATACTTTAGAAGATGATAAATATGAGGATAGAAGATATACAGTACAAGTTGCGAATCCTCCTTATTCTACAAATTGGAGTGCAAATTCAAAATTTTTGGATGATGAAAGATTTTCGGCTTATGGCAAACTTGCACCAAAATCCGCTGCCGACTTCGCTTTTGTTCAGCACATGATATACCATATGGATACTGACGGCAGAATTGCAGTTTTACTTCCGCATGGCGTTTTATTTAGAGGTAATGCAGAAGAAACCATAAGAAAATATATCGTTAAAGATTTAAACTATTTAGATGCGGTTATAGGATTGCCGGCTAACTGTTTCCAAGGAACATCAATCCCTGTATGTTGTTTAGTTCTGAAAAGAGAACGTAACGGAAACAGTAATAATATTTGTTTTATAGATGCATCTAAATATTATACGCAAGGTAAAGCTCAAAACTCTATCTCTCAGGAAGATATCGACAGAATTGTTAATGCTTATACAGAAAGAAAAGATATTGATAAATTCTGTCATATTGCCACAATGGAAGAAATTGAAGAAAATGATTATAACCTGAATATTCCAAGATATGTTGATACTTTTGAGCCCGAACCGGAAGTGGATTTGCAAGAAGTTGCAAACGATATTCGTAAAGTTCAAACTGAAATAAAAGATATTGATAAAGACTTGAAACCGTTTTTTGATGAATTGGGATTAGATTTCCCGTTTGGAGAAAAATAGAAAGGACGAATTGAAGTTATTGCATATTATGCAACAACTTAATGCGATAAAATATGGATAATAATAAATCAAAAGGTGAAATTGTAATATACACAAGTGATGACGGTAAGGTATCACTTGATACAAAGCTAGAAAACGACACCATCTGGCTTACTCAAAAAGATATGGCTGAACTCTTTGGTGTAAAAACTCCTGCGATTAACAAGCATTTAATGAATATATATAAAGAAGGAGAACTCAATCAAGACGCAACTGTTTCCATTTTGGAAATAGTTCAAAAAGAGGGTAGTCGAAGTGTAAAACGTCAAAAAACATTTTATAATTTAGATGCAATAATTTCAGTCGGATACAGAGTCAATTCATCAAGAGCAACACAATTTCGTATTTGGGCAACTAATGTTTTAAAAGAATATCTAATAAAAGGCTATACTATTAACGAAAAAGCATTGAAAGATAAACAAGAAAAAATACAAACTTTGCAAACTACCGTAAGTTTATTATCAAGGAGTTTAATAAATCAAATAGAATCACTTGATGATGCTCAACAAATTGCAAAAATCTTGGATAATTTTGCCAAAGGGCTTGATTTGCTTGATAATTTCGATCATAAAACATTAGATGCTAATGGTGTTACACAAAAAGAAGCGGTTATAATTCCGGTAAAAGAATTTTTATCAGTAATAAACGAAATGAAATCGGAATTTGCTTCTGATGTATTTGCCAATCCTAAAGATGATAGTTTTGAAAGTTCCGTTAATCAAATTTATCAAACATTTGGCGGAAATGATTGCTATCCTACACTGGAAGAAAAAGCTGCAATGTTATTGTATTTGATAACAAAAAATCATTCATTTTCTGACGGGAATAAACGTATTGCCGCAAGTTGCTTTTTATACTTTTTAGAGAAGAACGGGATTTTGTATAAGAATAATTTACCTATTATTGATAATGGAACACTATTTGCCTTAACCGTATTAATTGCGGAAAGTAATCCCAAAGAAATGGAAACAATGAAGCAAATTGTTGTCAGTGTGCTTAACAGAGGAGGAGTTTGTGACTAATTCTGAAACAAAAAGTTTTTCACAAAATGTATCCTCAAGTTATCATCTTAGGGGTAAATGCAGCGATGAGTGCAAGAAAGATTCTCTAAACGTCCCAAAACTCAGATTTGAGGGATATAATGAGGAATGGAAAAAGATTAAACTTGGAGAGCATTTGAATATCTGTCGTGGTGCATCTCCTAGACCAATAGAAAAATATATAACAATGCAAAGCAATGGAATAAATTGGATAAAAATAGGGGATATATCTCCAAAGGAAAATGTTATCAAGACTACAAAGGAAAAAATTACAGAAGAGGGTGCAAAACATTCTCGATATGTTAGAAAAGGAGATTTAATTTTATCCAATTCTATGAGTTTTGGTCGACCATATATTTTAGAAATAGATGGATGTATTCATGACGGATGGCTATTGATCCAAGATTTAGAAAAATTATTTGATAAAAAATATCTTTGCTATTTGCTTGATTCAGATACAGTAAAACATCAATATCGAAAATATGCAGCGGGAGGTGTTGTTATCAATTTAAATAGCGAATTAGTAAGGTCTGTTTCTGTATTTATACCCAAAGTACAAGAACAAGAAAAAATTGCATCGTTTTTGACTTTAATTGATAAAAAAATAGAAAAGC
>OKWJ01000159.1_pt1 | contig 98366 bp, 68 predicted proteins | sample 1607121 | NCBI WGS metagenome assembly OKWJ01 (sample SAMN04414080, study PRJEB24778) | human gut metagenome | material: faecal | host: Homo sapiens | reverse complement strand
TATTTGCATAGAGTAATTTTAAAAAAGCCACAACTATGTTTAATTCATTTGGCAACATCTTTCGGCTCACCAGCTTCGGCGAGTCTCATGGAAAAGGAGTTGGGGGAGTAATTGACGGATTTCCTTCCGGAATCACAATCGACGAAGAATTTGTACAACAAGAACTAAATCGACGCCGTCCGGGACAATCCATCCTCACCACACCACGCAAGGAAGCGGATAAAGTGGAGTTTCTTTCAGGCATCTTCGAAGGCAAATCAACCGGATGTCCTATCGGATTTATCGTTTGGAACGAGAATCAACATTCCAATGACTACAATAACCTGAAAGAGGTATACCGCCCTTCACATGCGGATTACACCTACAAAGTGAAGTACGGCATCCGTGATCATCGCGGCGGCGGACGTTCTTCTGCCCGCGAGACTATTTCACGCGTAGTAGCCGGCGCATTGGCTAAATTAGCCCTTCGCCAGTTAGGAATCAGTATCACAGCTTATACATCGCAAGTCGGTGCCATCAAATTGGAAGGCACTTATTCCGACTATGATCTCGACCTGATCGAAACAAACGACGTACGCTGTCCGGACCCTGAAAAGGCGAAGGAAATGGCAGACCTTATATATAAGGTAAAAGGCGAAGGCGATACCATCGGAGGTACGCTGACCTGTGTCATCAAAGGATGTCCTATCGGATTGGGGCAACCTGTGTTCGGCAAACTGCACGCCGCCTTGGGCAACGCCATGCTCAGTATCAATGCCGCCAAAGCCTTCGAATATGGCGAAGGATTCAAGGGACTAAAGATGAAAGGCTCCGAGCAGAACGACGTATTCTTCAACAACAACGGACGGATTGAAACGCATACCAACCACTCCGGAGGTATTCAGGGAGGAATCAGTAACGGACAGGATATTTACTTCCGTGTAGTATTCAAACCGATTGCTACCCTGCTGATGGAGCAGGAAACGGTGAACATCGACGGCGTAGATACGACACTGAAAGCCCGCGGACGTCATGACGCCTGTGTACTGCCACGTGCCGTGCCTATCGTAGAAGCAATGGCTGCCATGACTATCCTTGATTATTATCTGTTGGATAAGACAACGCAGCTTTAATAAGTATCAATATGTCAATCTAACCATGTGCCAATACCTGCACTAAATATCTGTCAGGCTATTGGCACATCGGCTAAATAACCGCCAGTAAACTATTCATTATGAACGAAATTCAAAAATATATCGCAGCGAACGAACCGAAGATTATGGAGGACCTGTTCAGCCTCATCCGTATTCCCAGTATCAGCGCCCTGCCGGAACATCACGACGATATGCTGGCTTGCGCCCAACGCTGGGCACAACTACTGCTTGAAGCCGGAGTGGATGAAGCATTGGTGATGCCTTCCAAGGGTAACCCGATTGTTTTCGCACAAAAGATCGTTGACCCGAATGCCAAAACAGTATTGGTCTACGCCCACTACGACGTAATGCCTGCCGAACCGCTGGAACTGTGGAAAAGCCAGCCCTTCGAACCCGAAGTACGGGACGGATACATCTGGGCACGCGGAGCGGACGATGACAAAGGACAATCCTTTATCCAGGTCAAAGCCTTCGAATATCTCGTCAAGAACGAACTGCTGAAAAATAACGTCAAGTTTATCTTCGAAGGAGAAGAGGAAATCGGCTCTCCCAGCCTGGAAGCCTTCTGCGAAGAGCATAAGGAGCTGTTGAAAGCAGACGTTATCCTGGTCTCGGATACCAGCATGCTGGGTGCCGAACTTCCATCCCTCACCACCGGTCTGCGCGGACTGGCTTACTGGGAAATAGAAGTGACCGGACCGAATCGCGACCTGCATTCAGGACACTTCGGAGGTGCGGTAGCCAATCCGATCAATGTGCTTTGCGAAATAATCAGCAAAGTGACAGATAAAGACGGAAGAATCACTGTCCCCGGATTCTACGATGACGTAGAAGAAGTGCCGCAAGCAGAACGGGAAATGATCGCCCATATTCCGTTCGATGAGAAGAAATACAAAGAAGCCATCGGAGTGAAAGAACTCTTCGGAGAAAAGGGATACAGCACACTGGAACGCAACAGTTGCCGCCCGTCTTTCGATGTATGCGGCATTTGGGGAGGATATACGGGTGAAGGCTCCAAGACAGTCCTTCCTTCGAAAGCGTATGCAAAAGTTTCCTGCCGACTGGTTGCGCATCAGGATCATCACAAGATTTCGCAGATGTTTGCAGATTATATCTTACAAATGGCCCCCGATACCGTACAGGTAAAAGTAACTCCGATGCACGGAGGACAAGGGTATGTCTGCCCGATTTCCCTTCCTGCCTATCAGGCTGCGGAAAAAGGTTTTGAGATAGCTTTCGGCAAAAAACCGCTGGCAGTGCGTCGCGGCGGAAGTATTCCTATCATTTCGACATTCGAACAGGTATTGGGAACCAAAACCGTATTGATGGGCTTCGGACTCGAATCGGATGCAATCCATTCACCCAACGAAAACTTCTCGCTGGACATTTTCCGGAAAGGAATAGAGGCGGTGGTTGAGTTCCATCAGGAATATGCGAAAAGATAAAGGCTGCCTATAGCCGCACGCAGGACACGAAATTAAAAGAAGAACGGTAGACAAGCGGATAAATCCTTTGCCTACCGTTCCTTTTTATTCAAAAAAAGACATCTTACCACATAACTAACAATTACATCACCGGAGTTTCGAAAAGGAAGGTAAATGATTGACTATCCTTCAAATCCTTCACGGCATCTCCTGCGTAAATTTCTCCTTTGGTCAGGGATAACTTCTTCACCCCTGCCTTCGGACTAAAATCAATCTTCTTCAAATCCAACCAAAACAGGTTCGGAGTTAAAGTAGACTCAAAGTAATACACTTTATTCTTCTGATCGGAAACGGAACGCCAGCGAGTAGAAGAAATGTGAGGCTTCTCCGGTGTATTGATACCAAACGGAACGGAGACATTGCGCATCACACTCAGCACACTGGGGACGGCTATCTTTGCATCGGCAGTCTGCGGAATGGCGTGAATGTAGAAAGAGGCACGCACAAAACGGTCGCTCGAACGGTTCGTTCCGGGCAACATCTGCAATCCGCCCACTTCTTTCCAATAATCATTGACAGCCAACTGCAATTCGTAACGCGGAGAATTGGTCATCACCTGATATTCTTTCCCCTCATGGATACTGAGTTTGCCATCCAGATATTCGATCACTGCCGTGTTGCCTGTTTCATCGGTAATAGCCATGTGTAAAGTAGATTCCGGTCCCCCGTTCGGCATACGGGGAGCGTCAATACGGAAAGTCTCTTTTTTCATTTCATCTACCGCCTCACGCACCGTTGCAAAATTGTCAAGCACATATTGAGTCCAGATACTGATTCCCATTGCCGGACGGGTATCTCCGGGAAGTGAATAAACAGATTCCGGCAAGAAGAGCAAGCTTGCCACCAGTCCTTTTTCATTCATTCCGTCACAAGTACCTATATCATAGCCTGTTGCAATTACGCTTCCATATTTGGAAGTCCAGTTTACTGTTTTTTCTTTATTGTGTCCCGCACGCTGCATTCCACGTGGAAACACATAGATATTTGACATAATGTCTTCTTTCCAGTCCATCGTGCGACCAGTGACCACCATTCGGTCCGGCCCCAGATATACGGCACGCGTACATGCTCCCGCCGGCTGTATGCCCATCAAAGAGACGGCAGCTAACACCAATGCAACACCCGTAAGTTTTTTCTTCATATTACTTCCAAATTAAATAGTTGATACTCTTATATCTATAATAACAAATATACAACGTATATTGCTTGAGAGAGAGAAAAATTTAAGGGAAAAAAGGGAATTTATTCAGAAAAAATCTTATCCGCTCTTATTTGAGTTAAAAAAGCCTGCGGATGGAAGGAAACATTACACATTATTTGCTTTTCAAATGGGATTTCATTATTTTTGTACATAACCTATCATAAAAACTAAGGAGGGCAAATGCGTATGAGACAAAAAGTTAGCATATCACAGCTTCCAATTCGTTTGGGAATCTTTCTTTTGCTGTATTTTGTTCCGCAATCACTCTCTGCGCAAGAAAACAACGACAGCACGCACATTCTTCGTAACGGTGCATCCATAACGCCGGACGACGTACTAAAACAGGCCAACATTAACTTGTTTCCAGAAAAGAGCACTACATATTCTTTATATTCACCCGGACAGTTGGAGCATATACCCCGCTTTTCACTCAAAAGGGATATTTCCCTACCTTATCAGACCAATCCTTCCCTACTCTTCCGAGGTGATTACAGTACGGGCGGGGTATTGCATCAATTCGATCGTGGAGCACTGTTCGGTTCCGGAAGTCAGACAAGTATGGCAGGCATCGGGCGTTTCAACAGTGCTTCACTAGGTTATCAGCATATTTTCAATGAGCAATTCGAGTTACAAGTCCGTGCCAATGCGCTGAAGGTCAACATGTCCCACATCACCGGACAGGCTTTCAGCACTTCGGGCGCCTTCCTTTATCATCCTTCCGACCATGTCACCTTCAAGGTCTTCGGGTCATACGACATCGGAAATTCTTACGGAATGAGTACCCATAGCTACGGAGCTACGATGTCCGTCGATATGTCCGACCGCTTCGGGATGGAAATGGGAGTACAGCGATACTATGACGCGATGAGCGGACGTTGGGAAACGGTTCCCGTTATGATTCCTTACTACCATTTCGATAAGTTCACACTGGGTTTGGATGTGGGTGGTATTATATATGAGATTCTCCGCAATGCCGTTTTTGATAAAAACAGAGGTATAGGTGGTCCATCCGGCCCGACAATCGGACCACCCCGGATGCATATACCTATACGGTAAAATCCCGTTATCATAATACTGGTTTACATAGATCAATCACCAGTTTCGACCTTTGAAACTTTTAGTTTCAAGCGTTGGAACTAATAGTTTCATGCCTTGAAACCATTGGTTTCAAAGGTTAAATCTAAGTGATTGATTTTATCTTTTTGAAAATCAAAAAGTAAGGGCTAAATTCAAAGGTAACAGGTAACACATTAGTAGCAAAAGTCTTGCTGCATATTGCATTTCTCTGCATAATTTCAAATATCTCTATCACAAAGATAGTCAATATTTTCGAGTGCAACAAATCAATCGAAAACTTTTTATTGAGGGCCGGCATTATTTGCTGGTCCTTTTTTATTGGAAATCCGAAGGCATATCGATACTTTTTTAAATCTAAAGACAACTTCCAATCTTGCCACGTTTTATTCAGACAAACAAAAATAAAAGACAATAGGTATTGATAATAAGTGTATTATAGATAAAACATAGGGCTGGCGGTATCCGTCAGCCCTATGTTTACATTTCCTTTTTCCCAAACTTTGCAGCAGAAAGAAGGATAAATGACAAACGAAAAAGAACAAAAGATGGAAGCAGGAAATGAAAACATTGAAATGCTGAAAGCATTAATCCAGAAGAGCTTCGCCGAGCAACGTGAACTCATATCTCGGCTGGAAACAGTTTTGGAGGCCATGACCAGCTTTAATGGCAAACAGATGCTGGACAGCCGCGACATGCGCCTGCAGCTGAAAGTCTGTGACCGGACCCTCATCCGCTGGCGTAACTCGGGCAAGTTGCCTTATTTCAAGCTGAGCGGCAAGATATACTTCTGGGCTTCCGATGTATATCGGTTCCTCCGTGAGGAATACAGGGACGAAAGTCCGGACATCAGAAATAACAAACCCGTAAAAAAATCATAGAAGATGGAAAATCAAAGTAAAGTCATCATGATCGAGCGCAACAAGTTTGCGTCTCTTGTCAAGGCGCATCGCAAATGCCTGCAGATGCTGAGTATCCTGGCCTATGCCTGCGCGACGAAGGAAGTGCAGCTGACCTTCACATTGGAGGAAATCTGCGAACTGCTACAAATGAGCCGTGAGGAAGTGGAAAGACAAAGACAGAAAGGCTACATCCGCTTCGTCCACCGGAACGGCATGACAGTTTATGAAATCACCGACATCCTCCGGCTCAAGAACATGCTTGAGATGGGGGGTGTCTACCGGAAGATAGACGAGAAAGCCTTCATTCTGGAAGTGGCGGAGAAAGAAAAAAAAGAAACGGAACCTTCAATCAGACAATAAATATGGGACATCTGGTACACGCCTCGCTTTTCAGCGAGTTCGGAGCGGCGGATCTCGCCGCCGAATGAATGGGATGGCGTAACGCCTTCCATTGTGAGATAGATGAATTTTGTAACAGGATTTTAAATTACTGGTTCAACCATGCAGAAAGTTATACAGACATTACAACTACGGATTTTCGGCAGTGAAGGGGACGGATCAACGTTCTCACAGGAGGTTTCCCCTGCCAGCCGTTTTCTGTCGCCGGCCAGCGCAGAGGTGCGGAGGACAGCCGATGGCTTCGGACTTCAAGACACGGGGAGCGGGCAGCGCGCAGAAGGGGCTTCCGGAAGTCATCCGTGAAGGGTTGCTTCCCACCCCCACGGCGATGGAGATACACCACTGGCAGCGGGTGGAGAGATGGAAGCGGCAGGGCCGCGTGTCGATGCACGAGTCGGAGGACGGGGAGAAGAACCCCAACGGCCTGGTCGATTTTCTGGACTTTTACGGCCTGCTCCTGACCCCGACGGCAAGGGATTGGAAGGGTGCCCCGACGCTGGAGAACTTCGAGAGGAAGGGCAAGAACCCGCAGCAGGGGAGCCTTCCCGATTTCTTTGCCCAAACTGGGAGAAGTTTCCAACTCAATCCCCTGTTTGTGGCCGAGATGATGGGGTTCCCCGTCAGTTGGACGGTATTACCTTTTCTTCCTGGCGGCAGCAGTCCGTCAAGGGATACGGAAACGCCATCGTCCCCAGGTAATCCATGAAATATTCAAAGCGATAGAATCAACCTATAAATAACATGATATGCATACGTTAATTATTGCGGAACATCCGCAGTTCGGCAAGGTCCGGACCATAGAGAATGAAAGGAAAATGTGGTTCTGTGCCGCTGACGTGGCACAGGCCCTCGGCTACGTGAATTCCAATGATGCCATTACCCTCCATTGTAAGACGAAGGGTGTCGAGTTTTACGATATCCCTACGGCGGGCGGACGGCAAAAGGTGAAGTTCATCGATGAGGGGAACCTGTATCGTCTGATAGCCGGCAGCCGTCTGCCATCAGCCGAGAGATTCGAGAGCTGGATTTTTGACGAACTGGTACCACGCACGCTGAAAGAGGGGGGCTATCTGCTGGGGAAAAAGGGGGAGACGGACGCAGAACTGCTTTCACGCGCCCTGATGCTGGCGGAAAACAAGCTGAAGGAGCGTGACCGGCACATATCCGAACTGAAAAGGGAAAATGCCCAGAATACCCTGAGATTGGGCTTACAAGCCCCCAAGATACGTTACTTTGATGAGGTATTGCGTTCATCAAGTACCTATACGCCCACACAGATTGCCAAGGAACTTGGCATGAGCGGCAGGGAACTGAATCTCAGGCTCAAGGCTCTCGGCATCCAGTTCCGCCAGTCCGGTACCTGGCCGCTTACCGCCCGCTATCAGAAGGAAGGATATACACGGACCCATACGCACAGATGGCAGAACCGCAGCGGGGAAACCGGCACGGCCATGCATACGGTGTGGACCGAGAAGGGCCGCCTGTTCATCCACTGCCTCTTCAGCCACCTGCCCGTCTTCTAACCATCCGCCACTGACGGCAGCAAAAAGGGCTGTTCCCCGTTATTTGGGAGAACAACCCTTGATATATCCGTTCCGGCACCCGCCTGTCAAGATATGCCTGCCGGATGTCCCGCTTTCCACAGGCAGGTTTCCGTACTCGCTCCCAGTTAGGAGCCCCAATGTTTTACGCTACGTTTTACGATTCTCATTATCCATGACTTAACTTAATTTTCATTATACCCACCAAGGATAAGCAGGACTTTACAGTTTAGCTCCTCTCCGGTTTTCCCTTTCCCGCAGTGTCCGAATGTCCCGCTGCGTCTCCTGCTGCCGGAGCGTGTCGGCGAGTATCCGGATGAAATGCCCGTAATCCTCCACGAGCTGCTGGACGCATTCGAGCCGCAGCGTGTGCGCCATGTTCGCCATCGGACTTGTACTACGGGCGGCGATGTCCTGCCTGAGCAACGTGTCCAGGCAGACATTCTGCCTCTTTTTCAGATACTCCAACACTTTTTCCGGACTGCCCGATTCCCTTGCCTTCTTTCTCAAGTCCCTGAAACATTTGTACAGGTAATACTCCTTGTACACCTCTTCCGCGTGTGACTCGAAAAAGGAGAGGTAATCCTCACCGGCTTTTGCCGCCTTGTTCTGGATCTTTTCGTCCAGGAGTTCCATTTTCTCATTCAGCCGGTCCATAAACCGGTCCATACCCGGGTTCAGCCTTTCCATACCTTATCGTTTTAATCTGTTCGTCCTATGTTTTACGGATTGTCTGTTTTCCTCTTTTACGTCCTGTTCCGGCTTCCTGAGGGAAAGTATGTGTGAGAAACCCAGGCAATCCTGAATCAGCCTTTGCATGCACTCCAACGACAGGGTATGCGCCATGTTCGCCATCGGGCTGGTGCTGTTCCTTGCGGGCGGATTGGCAAGCAGCCTTTCCTGCTGGTATCTTACGATATCCTTGAAGTACCTTTGCAGTTCCTCCGCATCATCCGTTCCGTTCACCTTGTTACGGAACACACTGTAGTAATCATGCAGGCGGCCTGCCTTGTACACCTCGTCCGCCTGCCATTCAAAGAAACGGGAATAGTCCTTTTCCGCCTCTTCCAGCCCCTTGCGTATCCGTTCTTCCGTGCCGGCAATTTTCCTGTCCAGCGACTGCCGGAGCTGTTCAATATTCCAATTGTCCTGTCTCATGCTTTACATTTTTAATCCGTTCGACTTCTTTTTCATTGTTTCCGGCTCTGTTTCGGTTTTCACCTCTTGACGGGGAGGCTTCTTCTTCGAGAGAAGCTGTCCGAACCCGTTATAATCTTGTATGAGCTGCTGGGTACATTCTGTTCTATAGGAATGCGCCAGATTGAAGATCTCGTCCGAATAATGAATATAAATTGGGCCGTTAACCAGCTCCCTGACACATTTTCCGCGTTCCGTCTGAAGATACTCATGAACCTCTTCAGGCCTTTTCGCCTTTTTAAGGACCTGGCGGAGCTCCTTATACTTCTCGATCATGTAATACGCCTTGAACAGGTCCTTGCCCGCCCATGCGAAATAATAGAGGTAGTTGGAGTCCATTTGTTTCTTGTACATCCTGATCCTGTCGCTTTTGAGGTTTATCTGCATCTCCAGATACTTCAATAGTTGGTCCATCCCGTATTTTTCCTGTTCCGTCATAGCTTCCGTATTTCTTTATCTGGCAGTTTCCGTATTTGCCCTGTCCTCGATGGAGAACGGGATGTCCAGTATCCGTTCCACGCCGAAGTTGTCCACCGCCACGAAGCGGATCTCGGGATTGTCTTCTCCCGTGTTCCGGTAAAAGAGGGTGAACACTTGGCGGAGGATGTCCGTCGTGTCCACCCCCGCGATACCGGAGAGATTTGTCAGCTCGCGGTTCACCAGTCTGGCTCCGTCGGTTCCGAACACCTCGCCGTCACCCTCCAGCTGTATGTATCCGATGCGGTAACGGGCCTCCCGGTAATCCCCCTCGCGGTCAAGCGTCAGGCGGATCTCCACCGTCTCGTCGGGTGCGATGCCTTCCTGCAGGTACCAGGAAGAGAGCGAGAAGTCGTATGCCTGCCGCACTTCCAGACGGTCGTCGCAGCCGGCAAAGGTGCACGCCAGCAGAGCCAGTGCGCATCCCATGATGAATGTTCCTGTTTTCATTATTTCCTGTTCTTAAAAGATTAATCGATGATATATTTCAGTCCGACGGCCACTACCGTATGGAAATGCCCTACGGACGAGCCGAAGAAGACACGCTGCCGGACATTGAAAAGAAAAGCCCAGCGGTCCGTAAGGAACGCCTCCATCTCGAATGCCGGGGCGAAGCCGTAGATGAAGGCACCCTTGTGCAGCAGGGTCGCCCCGTCATAAAGGAGCCTGCCGTTCCGGTTTACCCTCTCATAACCGGCCAGCGCGGACAGGCCAGCAGAGAGGAACACGTTCCTGCCCTTGTCCGAGAGGAACGGGAAGAGACAGCCCGCCTCCGCGGTGAACTGCTCCTTGGGAACCGCTATTTTCTTATAGGCGTAATGCTTCTTCACATAATCCGCCCCGAATACCCAGCGCGAGCGGTTGCGGTTATAACGGCTCAGAGCCAGCCCGACCTGGAAATTCCCCCTCAGGTGCCTTACGTTTCTTCCGAAGTCATCCACGCCGCCCAGCCTCAGTTCAAGCCCCGTCTGCCCGGGCAGGTAGCGTTGAGCGGAAACCTTGCCCGCCCAAAGGGACAGGAAGGCGCACATTGTTATAAACAGATACTTTCTCATGGCATTACTCCTTTACCAGTTCGTCCACCAGTTTAGCATCCACCAGGTCGCTGTTCTCGATATGGAACCGCTGGTGGCGTCCGCCGCCTTTTTCGTAAATCTCCACCTCGATGAGCTTGTCATCGGGGATGACCACCTTGTGGAAAGCATAGACGATGCGTCCTTCCCCTTTGCCCCCTATACGCCTCAGTTCGTTGAGCGCACGCACCGGCTCGATGTAGGTTTCCTGCTGTGCCGTACGTTTGGCCACTTTCTTGTCCACCACCTTGAAACGCACGAAGTCGATGTCGAAGGGCACATGTGAGGAATTGGCCAGCGAGATATGGAGGAACAGCAGGTCCTTATGCACATAGATCCCCTTGAGCAGGGCCTGCATCCCGAACTGGCGGCAGCCGATATGCTTCACGTCCCTGCGGTCCAGGCGGTGGACGGTGTACATCAGGCTGGCGATGACCGAAGGGTCCTCCTCGCCGAGCTCGGTCACACGGACGGCACTCCCACCTGTGGAGGGTCCCGTCGGAAACCGGCTGTCCATGTTGATGTTCAACGCTTCCGGCTCCTCCTCGTAGGAGACGAGGAATGAATAGAACGAGCCGTCGCCCGTAATGACCGAGAAGTTCGTCTCGCCCGGGAAATCCCGGACGGCCGCCTTTACGCGCACCACGTTCTCCACGCCGTCCGCCTTGCCCGCGATGATGTCCGTGCTGCCCAGGTCGACATAGCGGACTTCCGAAGGGAAAAGGACATGGACCGTCTTGCTGAACGGCACGCCGATCCTGTAGGGCGTGATATGCTGGCCGGCGGTCAGGGTTCTGACCCCGCCCTCCGGCTTGCGCTCCTGTGCCCGGCAGGTCATTCCCGCCAGCGCAGCCATGATTAAAAGAATGAATGTTCTCATCTTGAATGATTGTTTAAAAATTACAGTTAAACCTTGTTATTGTTTTTTTGTGACCAGCAACACCCTGTATCCGGCCTTCAGCTTTACCTTGACCGCCTTGACCCGCTGCGAGATGAACCGTGTCCCGCCCTGCAGGGCACCCCGCGTGAGGTCCATCGCCACCTGCTGCCCGGCGGAACCGGCGAAGGAGATGCTGCCTCCCATGCTCTGGCTCACGTCCCCCAATACCTCCTTGGCGGCCGTCCGGCTTTCCGATCCCGGCACGAAGATGCCCCGCTGCCCGTCAATGTCATATGTGGCCAGTTCCACCGGGATGATATTTCCGGCATATTCGATGCTGCTTACCAGGATGTCCAGACGTTCCCCCCGGATGTCGGCCGTGCCGGTCACCAGACTGTTGGCCGGTATGGTGACACTTCCGGCCTGCAGGGGCTCGAGCAGGCGCAGCTTCACCCGTCCTCCCTGCTCGAGGGTCTGGTTCTCGGAGATGCAGGCCGGGATGGTGTTCATCCCCATCCGGTAGCTGCTGCCCACCGCCGTGTTGAAACCGTAGTTCCTCTCCACGACAAGTGAGGCGACAAACGCGGAATCCGCCAGCGGCTGCTTCAGGGCGGAGGTCGTTCCGCTCTCCGCCCGGCTAACAGGGACAGGCTCCGGCTTTTCTTCCTCCTCCGCCTCGCCGGGCGTGGCTTCCGGTTTAGGGCTCAGGTACCTGGCGGCCATCCGGTAGGACTGTTCCATCATCCGCTCGCGGGATTCCGCGCGCCGGTTTTCCGCTTCCGCCTCTTCTAGCCGGCGGTTCAGCTCGTCCACCTTCTGTTCCAGGCCGCCGGCCGTTTCCTGCGGTGTCTCATAGAAGGTCTCCAGCTGCTCGGTGATCCTTTCGTAGGTGTCCGCCGACTGCCGTATGCTGCCGTCTGGACCGGATACGCTGTCCGTCTGTTCTTTACCTTCCAACAACCTTCCGGCAAGGTCGGAAAGCGACTGCATCCGTCTGTCTTTCTCGCGCCGGGCCTGCTGTCTTTCATAAACGTCCGTTTTATTCTCTTCCAGTTGGACTGTCGTAGGTTCCGGCATGTTCACGTTGAATCCCGAACTGCCCGCCACCGTTTTCCCGCTGTCACCGGAAGGGGCGAATATTCAGTAGAGGACAGCCAGGAATACCAGTACGAAGACCGGTATGACGATGTATTTCCTGTGGCGCAGGATTTCCTCCCCGCTAAGCCGTTTTTCCGTTTTTGTCCCTTCGGAGGGGACGGAACCGGCTTCCGCCGGCCGTGTGCCTTCCGGGGCTTCCTCGGCGGGCACGTGTTCTTCTTCCATGTTACTTTTCCTGTTTTCCATTCTGCTGGGGTTGTTTAATGGTCCGGTAAATGTTTGTTTCCTGGCCCCTCAGGGGATCGGGCAGCCTGCGCAGGGTATCCGAGAGGCTGCCTTCCCCGAAGGGAAGCTCCATGCGCTCCCTTGCCGGTTTCAGCCGTCCTGCTGCGCGCAGCAGGACGATGCCCGATGCGATGCAGGTGAAGACCAGCATGGCTATGAGGATGCCCCGTTTTTGTTTCTCTGAAAGACTTTCCAGATAAGCCTTCGCCTTTTCTTTGACTGTTGACTTTGTTTCCATTGTGAAAATGCTATCAAATGATTGACTACCATAGGGAGCGTTACCTTTCCACGGTACGCAGGTCTCTGTTTTCCAGAATCTCGAAATGCTCCGCAAGGAACCCTTGCGGGTTGTTGTCCGAGCGGACCGTGCTCTGCAGGCGGCAGCGTGTCACCAGGGAGCGTTCGGTGATGTTGCTCCCCCGGATGATCATCTGCCTGGCATAGGTGGTGACGCGGTAGGGATAGCTGTCGAAATCGCAGCTCATACTGTCCACCACCACCGTCTGGTTGACGTTCCCGCTGATGAGCCGGTTGTAGAACCCTTTCTCGTTCCAGTCCCGGTAATACCCGTACAGGCTCTTGTCGGCCAGGTACATCGCCCGGTTTATGTTCGACTCGATGGCCGCCTTGTCGGGGGCCAGCGTGAAGAACAGCTCGTGCAGGCGGCGCACGTGCTCCCTCGCTTCCACCGGGCGGTTGCGCGCGGCGTCCTGCGAGAGGGCCATGATGAGCGACTTCCCCTCGTCCAGCACGTAGATCTTCTCCCGTTGCGCCTCGGCGAACCGGTAGGACTTCCAGACGGAGAAAACGGTCAGGAGGGTGCAGGAGGCGAGGAAGACGATACTGAACAGGCGGATCTGCCTGAACGAGGACTCGATGTTTTTTAAGCTCTTGAATTCCATGTCTTGAAATGAATGAATGTTATTATTCAGTCGTTTTTACTTTTTCAGCAGCACTCCGGCCACGTTGCCCGTGGATGCCCCGGCTACGGCCCCGCCCACGTTGGCGGCCTTGCTTGCCGTGTTGTTCATGTTCCGGTTGTACGCCCCCATGCCGCCGGCCTGGACCACCCAGTTCGCCACGGTAGGGACGCAGAAATATCCCACCAGCCCTATAAGCATGAACACCAGATAGATGGCTGTCGATCCGTCTGGGGAGAAGACACTCAGGGGATCCTGTATCATTTCCATCTCGCTTTGCAGCACCAGCGTCTGTATCCTGGCGAGCATCACCCCCAGCAGGTCGGAGATGGGCAGCCAGAGATATACGCTGATATACCGTGCCAGCCACTGCACGAGCGTGCCCTGGAAACCGTCGAAGACCGAGATCGCGAAGGCTATAGGCCCCAGCACGGAGAGGACAATAAGAAAGAAGGTGCGGATCGTGTCCACCACCAGTGAGGCCGCGCGGAACAGGAACTCCATCACCTTGCGCATGATGGTCTGCACGATGCTTTGCAGGGAGAAGGAGTAACAGGTGTGGGACATCCGCTGCATCACCGCGTAGTCCTCCCCGTTCCAGCCCATGTCGGCGATCTCCTTCTCCAGCTCCTCGTCCGTGGGGTTGAACTCCCCGGTCACGGCCACTTTCAGGGGCATCTCGGAGAGCAGCCTGTCTTTTTCCTCCTGGAACTTCCTCACGTCGAAGGTCTGGTCGTGGAGCATGGCACCCGTTCCCTGCACGACGGGGCTCAGGATACCGTTCAGGCTTCCCAGTACTATCACGTCGAAGAACAGGATGCAGATGCCTAGGCAGAAGGGACGCAGCATGCCGAACACATCCACCGGCTCGGCACGCGAGAGGGACTGCCACACGCGGTAGGCTATGTAGAAGAGCGCGCCCAGGGCGGCGATGGCCGTGGCCAGCGTCATCATCGGCTGGCACAGTTCGGTCATCTCGTCATACAGCCGGCGCAGAATACCGTGCAGGCTGTCGAAAGATAGGGATAGCAATACCATATAGTCTATATCTTTTTAAAGGTTTACCAATAGCGTTCGTTCTCCCCGTAAAGCTTCAGGACCTGTTCGGTATCGCCCTTCTCCCTGGCCCGCAGGTAGGAGACGCGCAGGTTCTTACGGGTGTAGTAGTTCACCAGCGTCCTGTAATGCCTCATTTCGCGGTACACCCTTTCTATGAGATCCATCCGCTCCTTGTCGGTCATGGACATGCCGGTGGGGTTGATGATGTCCTTCAGCCCGGCCACGGACGCGCTGCTTTTCTTCATAATGTTGTTGTAGCCGAAGGCGATGGCCTCCAGCTCCCGCTGCGTGTAGTTCTCGTCGGTGAGCATCTTCCCATAGTTCGTCACATAGCTCTCCGAGATTTCCGAGAGCATCAGCACGGACTCCTTGACCTTCAGGCTCCCGCTCACCAGCGAGTTCACGTTCTTGAGCATGTCGTAGTATTTCCGGCTTTGCTCATAGATTTTCGAGGCCTCCTTGAAGGTGGACATGGCGTTCTGTGCCGTCTCGGAGGTCTCCACCATCTCGTTGACGCTGTTCACGATGCCCTGCGCCAGGTTGCCCGGGTCGGTCACAACCCATTGCGCGTGCATGGCCGGTACGGTAAGTAAAAAGGCGCACAATGCGCTGAAAATTTTTCGTTTCATTGAATTGTTCTTTTAAATGTTTCACAAAGATTATCTCTTGCCGCTGTTCTTTTCGGCGGCCAGTACCCGTATGGCCTGTTCCATGCTGCCGGTCTTTGCCGCCATCCGTTCCACTTCCAGCTTCTCGCCCTCCTCCGTCGTGTAGGTAAGGTATTCGGCCGTGGAGGTCTCCGTGGCATAAACGGCCGACTGCACGCCTCCCAGTCCAATTCATACCTCCTTGTACCGGCGTGAGGGATTGTTGGCGCGGTTGATGGAGAGGATCTGTGAGCATTCCTTGCCGGTCAGCCCCAAAAGGGTCTGTATCCGTTCGAACTTATTGAGATACTTCCTCTGGTCCAGCAGTATCTTGCAGTCCGAGTTGTTGATGATGGCCTCCTTCACGATCGGGGACGAGATGATGTCGTCCACCTCCTGCGTCACCACCACCGCCTCACCGAAATACTTCCTGACCGTCTTGAAAAGGTACAAAACGTAGGCGGCCATATTGGGGGACATCAGTGATTTCCAGGCCTCTTCCAGCAGGATGACCTTGCGGATACCTTTTAAGCGGCGCATCTTGGAGATGAACGTCTCCATGATGATGAGCGTCACCACCGGAAGCAGCACCTTGTTCGATGATATGTTGTCCAGCTCGAAGACGATGAACCGCTTGTAGGTCAGGTCGATCTCTTTGTCCGAATTCAAGAGGAAATCGTAATCCCCTCCCTTGTAGAACGGCTCCAGCACGTTCAGGAACCCGTCGATGTCGAAGTCCTTCTCGCGCACCCTCTTTTTCTCCATCATCCGGCGGTAGTCGTCACGGACGAACTCGTAGAACCCGTTGAAGTCCGGTTTGAGTTCCGGGTTTTCCGTAATCCTGCGGATATAGGCGTTCACCGCACCGGAAAGGGCGACCTCCTCGGAGCGTTTCGGCAGCTCATCCTCCCGTTTCCAGAGCGTCAGGATCAGCGTCTTGATGCTCTCCCTCTTTTCCACGTCGAACTGCCGGTCCTCGCTGTAGAAGGGATTGAACGTGATCGGGCGGTCCTCCTCATACATTATGTAGATCCCGTCCTCCCCGCGGGTGCGCTCATGGATGAGCCGGCACAGCCCCTTGTAGCTGTTTCCCGTGTCCACCAGCAGGATGTGCGCGCCCTGCTCATAATAATTGCGCACAAGATGGTTGGTGAAGAAGGACTTGCCGCTGCCCGAAGGCCCCAGGATGAATTTGTTGCGGTTCGTGATGATGCCCCGTCTCATCGGTTCGTCCGAGATGTCCAGGTGCAGGGGCCTGCCGCTGAGCCGGTCCGCCATCTTGATGCCGAATGGCGAGGGAGAGGACGCATAGTTCGTCTCCCCGATGAAGAGACATGCCGCCTGCTCGATGAACGTATGGAAAGACTCCTCCGCCGGAAAATCCCCCTCGCCGCCGGGAATGGCAGCCCAGTAGAGGGTCGGCGCGTCCACGGTGTTGTACCGGGGCTTGCAGCCCATCAGGGCCAGTGCCGAACCGGTGTCGTTCTTGACATTCCTCAGTCTTTCCCGGCTGTCCGCCCAGGACATGACATTGCAGTGGCAGCGTACGGGGATCAGGCCGAAGAAATGCGCCTCGTTCAGGTATTCCTCGATCCACTGGCGGTTGATCTGGTTGGCGCGGCTGTAGCGTGAGAGGGACTGCATGTTCCGGGCCGTCTTCTCAAGACGCTGAAGGGTGTCGGCCGGATCGTCCATGAACACGTACTGGTTATAGATATGGTTATGGGAAAGCATCAGCCCCACGGGGGCGGCAAAGGAGAGGCGGCAGTCGCTGCGGTCGGTGGAATACTTCTCGAACCGCCCGTCCGTCCGCACCGCGGCGGGCAGGTCGTCCGCGTCGGAGAGCGTATGCACCGAGAGGATCTCGTCCCCGATACGCATCTCCGCGGGGGAAAGGCTGATGTCTTTCAGTGTGGTGGTGTTCTCCTGCGAGAGGGAGAAATACTTCTCGATGATGCCGGCCCTCTTTCCGGTACCGACAATCTCGTCCGTCGTGAGGCGTTCAAGCCCCACCAGCCCTGAATCGCCCATGATGCGTTCGAACTGGTCCACGCTCTCCATGAACCGGACCACCGCCTCCCTGTCCCTGACCTCCCGGGGAATGATGGCCCCCCGGTAAAGGATGGAGAAGTTGCTCTGCTGCAGGCTTCTTTCGCGGGTAGTCCGGGTAATGAACAGGTAGGCGTAATGGTTCAGGAAGGGACGCTCGTTGAAATGCAGCTCGAAGCTGCGGTCCAGGAATCCCATGTCGTTCCGGCCAGTTACAGCCCTGTATTTTTCCTCCAGGAACCAGTCCTGTCGGTGGACGACCGTGTAACAGGGCAGCACCTTTATGGCTTTCACCCACGCCCCGTGCATGGCGGCGTATTCCGCCGAGGTGAGGGTGAACAGCTCCGGCAGGCGTACCTTGAAGCCGACGGTCACGTCCGCATCCTTGGAGAGGATGCATCCCCTTTCGACCGAGAGGACTGGGAACTTACTTTCCAGTGTTGCCGTTTTCAGGATGTTTCTCATGACTGCTTCGTTTAAAGAGTGAAATGATACGTTTACGATTGATAATATGGAAGGGGCGGCACTTTGCCGCGGCCAGTTTCATCAGGCCGTGGGGACCGTACTTCCTGCCCAGGCGGAAGACCGCGAGGACCAGGGTCGAGGCCGAGACTGCCCCGAAAAGGATGCAGAACCACCGGTTCACCCCGGCCATGTACAGGATGACGAACACGAGGAAGACGGAGAGCAGGCCCCCGGCAAGGACATAGAGATACTGCGCCTGCAGCCCGCTGAATTCCACGCCCCGGTCGGCCCCTTTGTTCACTTTATGTTCCATGACCACCGGATTACAGGAAGAACGCCCTCAGGACGGTGGCGGCCACGATCAGGAACACGCAGGCTCCGAACCAGGCACCGGCGACTTTACCCGTATCGGGATCGCCTGACGAGAACTTTGAATACACTTTTATGGCTCCGATAAGCCCGCAGAGCGCACCAGCCGCATAGATCAGCTTGGTGGCAGGATCAAAGTACGAGGTCACCATCTGCGTGGCCTGTACCAGCCCGGCGGACCCGTCACCGGCGGCGAACGCGGGAGCTGTTCATGTGACCAGTCATGCCAGCAGGAAGACCGTTTTTGTCGGTATGCGCCCGATAAGGGATACAAATACGTCCGTCACTTTGCCCATAGGGGAGAATCTTAAAAATGAATGGGATCTTGAATGTATCATTGTTTTTATACCTATATGATTAAAATGTTAGACTTTCTTTTTTAACAGGCCGCAGGCCGGATGCCCGCGGCTTGTCCTTGCAACCACATGTTTACTGCCGGAATCAGCCGGAATCATAATAACCTCGCATAGTTACCTCCTTCCTTAATTGTTCGTCACTCGTGTTATTCTCTCTTCAGAATGGGATGTCCGCCGGATCATCCCGAGTCATAATATCCGTTTGTCATTGTACTTTTTCTTTGGATGGTTGTATGTACGGACCAGTCCCGGTCCTTTTTCCCTTTCCGCTACCGGAAGAAATCATCCTGAGTCAAAATATCCATTTGTCATACTTCTTTTTTTACCTGTTTAACGTAATGTCAGTTTTCTTCGGGGACGGGATTCCGGGATCATCCCGAATCGTAATATCCGGTCATCATTACCTCCTTCTTTTAAATCCGACTTTGCCGCCCGGCGGCTTTTGTTTTCTTGGAAAAATGTCCGCGATGCGGATCAGCTTGAATCATGATACTTCGCCATATACACTATATTGTTGGTTATCGGGGTATGAAATCCATGATATCGAAATCCTTGATAATGCTTTCCCTGTCCTTTCCCGCCAGCAGGGGCGGCTCCCTGCCACTGTCCACATACAGTCCTATATACCGTTTCAATGTCTCGTCACTGCCCAGGATGCCGGCCTGCAGAAGCCGTTCTACGTTGGTCCCCTCCAGCCGTTCCAGTGTCTGGCGGGCATGGGACTGTTCCGGTTCCGAAAGGCGGTCCGTGGTCATGAACCTGAAGAGCAGGTCCATGTCGTCGAAGGTCACACCTCTGGCACGGTGCGGATCGGGACGTTCCACATAACCGGTGATCTCGTAGCGTTCCGGCACTTCCCCGTCTTCCGGTCTCCCGAAAGGATTGGGAAATTCGGACACAGACGCCTTTTTCCCTTTCATGGCCGTATCCGTCCGCTTTTCGCTTATTGCGTATTCCTTGTCCATAGGAGGGGATTGCCATAACCGGTACCGGCTTCTACCGATGACAGCTTCCTCAGGCGTTTCCTTCTGTGGCTCTGCCGGTTCTTCCTTCACCGGGAGTTCGGAGACAGTTCTTTGCTTTCCCCGCCATTTAAGGACGCAGCCCGTGTGGACATACTTCTCTATGCTTAGGTAAGAGGCATACAGAAACAGAAGAATGAATGCGTATTCCATATCGTTGTTATTGTCGTTTCGGCCCCTGCTCCTCTATCTTCCGGTTCATGTTTGCATTCCTTTCCAAGTGCTCCAATATCACCCGGCTGACAAAACTGTCCGTCGTGACATCCTCACATCCAATTGCTTGCACAAGCCCGACCATACGTTCATAAATTACTTTGTCAATATCCAGGACCGTGGTTTCTGACGGACAGGGAGCGCACCGGCAGGATTCGATGAGCCGCTCCGGACTTTCTTCCGTCATCTCTTTGGAATGTCCCTCACCGACCGGTTTCTTTGTTGCGGCATAGGAGGCCGCATCCGCATTTCTCTGTTTTTCTCCTGCGGTTCTGATGTTTTCCTTCATTTCCATATCTATATATTTTAATACAATTGTTGTTTATAGAATTCCTTTATATTCTCAATCAGGACGGCCTTTTCCCTGAAATGGTCTATGATGATCCGGCTGGCTACTCCCGCTATCGTAAAATCCTTGCGGCGGACGATCCAGACCAGATCGGAAAGAAGCCTGTATGCTTCCTTGTCGATATGTAGGGGATTACGTCCGGAGGAAGAGAAATCATTCAGGTGGGAGTTGATATATTCCTCGATGTCCTGTTCCGCAGATGTTCCTCTGATTTCAAGAAGAGGGACCTCTTCCTTACGGGTGGGCATTGCTTTGGACGAGCTGGAACTGTATATCCCTTGCGCACCCAAGGCGGCCACCTTCTCCAGGATAGCCTTCTCGTCAATCTGTCGGGGATCGATCTTTTTTCTTCCGGAACTTTCCATATTATGCATCCGGTGAGGGTGAATGCTTGTCCAGACCGGTGATACCGCATATTTCGTTTACCAGCTCTGTAAGCCCTGATCCTTTTATCTGGCGATTGTCGGCCGGCAGCAGGGTGGAACGGAAGACACTCCCTTGCAGGGCGCTCAGTTCCTTGTTATAACGTTTGGTATCCGGGATACGCGTCGCCAGCAAGTGCAGTTTCGAGGCCCGCATGACCTTGTTCCATGACTCATAGGTTTCCTTGCGCTCACGCTTGTCGATCATGTTCCAAAACAGGTGGATTCCCCTTAGGTCGCAATTCCGGCGGGCAACCAGCTCTTCCTCGATCACGGCGGCGAATTGCAGGGAACTCTGCATCACGATGTTGTCCGCCTTTAAAGGAATGAAAATGTGGTGCATGGAGGCCACGGTCTGGATTACGCCTATGCTGTGAAGCGTACCGGGAAGGTCGAACAGCACGATGTCAAACTCCATGCCCCGTTCTTCCCGATAGCGGTTGAAGTCGGCCACCGCATTTTCCGGATCGCTCTCTATAATCGGATAAGCAAGTTTCTGGAGCTGTTCATGTTGACGGTAAAGGGCCACTTTCAGGGAATCGTTCTCCCTTATACGTTCCATGTCACGGCCTCTCATCTGGGTGATGCTGTGTTGGGGAGCATCGCAGTCCACCACGGCCACATTGTATCCCCGCTGGTAATGCAGGATACCGGCTGTGAGTACGGTGAAGGCAGTCTTGCCCACTCCTCCCTTCTGGCTGGCGAATGCGATAAATAAAGGTTCTTTTTCCATTGCATCTTTTTTTAATGGTTATACTTGCAGGGGATTCCTGCCGTTTCATGTCACAAAGGAAATAACAAGCGGAACACCCTCAAATACCCTGTCATGTATTGTCATGGATAGTCAGTTTTTGTCATGGTGGAAGGGGCGGTGAAGAGAAAAAAGGCTTTCCCGGGGGGAGGTCGTGAAAACAGCCCTCCTTTGGAAAACAGGATACGGCGGACATCCGATACTGTGAAAAAAGAAAAATCCCCACCGGTCAAAGCTGGTGGGGATCCGATAATAAAGGAGCAGGCTTCTCAGCCCTTGATGTAACTGTATTTTTTCAGGTCCTCCATGAAGTGTTCGGGCGTGTCGGTCCTCACCGTCACCCCGTGCAGTTCCCTGTACCGTCCGGAGAAATTCACCATGTACTCCTCGTCGGTGCACTCGCTGTCAAACCAGCTGCCCTCACGCAGGAAGCGTACAAATTCGGAAGGGTCGGAGGCGGCAATCCTGCCGCCGTCCGCCAAAATATACATATGCTTGTTCATGCCGATAATTTTTTAGTCCTCAGTTTATAATATAGTTTTTGTTCACTGTCCAGGAAAGGGATGTCCTGGAGCGCGGTGGCCGCAGGCACCTGTTCCCTTGTGGCAAAGGTAACCAATTTATGGAGAAACAGCACCCAGTTGCGCATTTTTGTGAAGTTGGTCGTTCCCGAATGCTGGCGGAACTCGACCGTCTTGTGCCGTGAATAGGCTTCGAGATTCACCTTGTGGTAACGGTTGCCGATTCTGCTTTTCAGCTCGTCCACTGTCCTGGCCGAGCGTATCATCTCATCAGATACATGCCCCAATCCCTTGCAATAGTAGTTATCCCTGCGGGATACCGGCATAAACTTGTCGATGACCGCTTCCAAATGTTTGTAACTCAGGGCTAGGTTACGCCAGATTTCCATGCTGAAACCGGCGGCATCAATATGCACGTGAAGTCCGCAGCTCTCGTTCACTTTCACGTCACACAGGTCAAGCACCCAGCAGACCTTCTCCAGTTCCCGTAACCCGGCTTCACCGACAAGGATCGGGCTGACTAGTTCGAATGTGTCGTTGCCGTTCAGACTGCCGTCCGTCACGAGCTTCCAATGCGGACGGGTGGTGTGGTTATAACCTTCCACCATAATCTCAATCCCGGCCTCCCTAAGCTCGCGTGCGAGCCGTTCACGGGAACAGTTGTAAGCCTCGATCTCAATACCGAACTTGCGATTGAAAGTGTAATCCAATGCGGCTGTCGCCGGATGGATATTCAGACCGCCTTCCCGTTCCCTCATCCGGCGCAGAGCGTTCACTACAAAACCGTAATTGCCGTTGGTCACCATCCTCGCGATTTCCGCACGGGGAACTCCCAGAAGGAACAGCTGCTGAATCTTGCTTGTCTTCGTTGTCTCTTGTGCTAAAATGCTTCTAACTTGCTCGTTCATAACTTATTACCTCCTTTATTATTACACTACTAAGATAATGCTTTTATAGGAGAAGTCGTAATTGTAAGAACCTTATTATCATGCTATTAGCTTACTTTATCTTAGGCTAAAAGTCCTTATTTGAGGTCCCCGAATCTTGTCCGCTGCAAGTCCAGGATGACAAAAGGCGGCAATATATCGTAACAGCCGGATAGCAGTATATCATGATATGATAAGCCGCATAGGGCGTGATATAAGAATAGGGATAGACAGAGCTATGCAGATAGCGGTATAACGGGTTAACCGAATAACGATATATCATGATATGGCGAGCCGCATAGGACGTGATATCGGAATAGGGATAGACGAATCTATGCTGATGGCGGTATAACGGGTTAACCGAATAACGATATATCATGATATGGCGAGCCGCATAGGACGTGATATCGGAATAGGATAAGCGAAGCTACGCCGATAGCGGTATAGCGAATTAAAGACTATGGGCAAGACATTCCCCAAAAAATCGGTGAATAATGCTGCCAATCAATGATATTTCAATCTCCGGTTCTTTTTTATATGGCTATATGTTTATAGCACTATCGCAAATAACCATATAGCTGGCATGAAAATATTTGCCTTCAAAAGACCGGAAATGCGGAAAAGCCGGCAGAAAACGTATGCGTTTTCCCTTTGACAAAAGGCTTTATAGCATTATATGGATATAGCGTGATATTCAAAACGTGGTCCGCCCCTGCGGACAGCAAGTTGTGTTTTCGTTTAACGAAAACCATACGGTTTAACAGCGCGTTACGCCGTTAAACCGTTACCCATTCCAAGCTCCGGAGTCGCTTGCCACAGGGAAAAATATCAGGGAGTTCCCACTGTTTTCCGTCCGGTTCTTCCACAATCTCATCGGGGATATTCCTTCATGTGTCCGGTCCGGCTCTTCTAGAAACCAGTACTTAACGCTTGACTACGAATAGTATTTCACTAATATTACATCATATTTTACAATGTCGTTTTGAAAAGGTACTGGTTATTAAAGTTAGAGCACCATCACCGGTAATATTGCAAGCTGTTCCAAAGCTATCCTGCAAAGCAAAAATAGCGATAAGCATGGCTGTGCCTGCGTCGTCAAATCCCAAAACGGAAGCTACGATGCCCAATGAGGCCAACACGGTTCCGCCGGGAACTCCGGGCGCACCCACCGCAAATACTCCCAAAAGGAAAATGAACAGAACGAGGGTGGAAAGTACGGGAAGCTGTCCGTAAAGCAACCGGGATACGACACACACAAAGAATACCTCTGTAAGGACAGAGCCGCAAAGATGTATGTTTGCAAACAGAGGAATGGAAAAGTCCGAGACTTTCTTGTCCAGGACAGGGCTCTTGTGTGCACATTCCAGAGCTATTCCCAGCGTAGCTGCAGAAGACATGGTTCCTAATGCCGTGAAATAGGCAGGCAAGTAAAATTTGAGTACCTGCCAACTGTTCTTACCGGAATAAACGGCAGCCAATCCATAGAGCAGCAACAACCATAGATAATGGCAGGCTATGGCAATCAGTATTACCGGCAAAAATATCCCCAAACGGGATATATCCCCCTCATAAGATAACGAACAGAAATTAGCAGCCACATACAATGGAAGCAGGGGTATCAGAATACGTTTTAGCAGTTGCAGCACGATCTCCCGGAATTGCAAGAGCAGTTCCGCAATCTCTTTCGACTTTATCCAAATGCATCCCAACCCGATCAAGACCGAGAATAGCAGAGCGGACATCACACTCAACATGGGGGGAATCTCCAGGCTGAACAAGACTTCCGGCAGTTCCCTTAGGGACCCGGTGACAGGCCGTATGTCCAGCAAAGATATCACCTGATATCCTACCAGCATGGCAAAGAATGCTGCGCCTACGGACGAAAGGTATGCTAACGAGAAGGCAAAGACTATCAGCCGTGAAACACTCCCTTTCAGCGATGCGATGGAAGGAGCCACGAAACCGATGATGATCAGAGGAACGAGGAAAAAGATTATCTGTCCACTGATTTGCTTAAGGACCAACACGCCCTTCATCCCCGCCTCGGGAATGAAGAAGCCTGCCAGTATGCCGGCAACAACAGCCAGCAATAGTAGAACAATCGTATTGGAAAGAAGCTTACGCATATCGATATTGTTTAATGATTGTAACGCCAGGAATGTACATAGTCAATGATGGCACGCAATCTATCATAGTCCGTATTACTGGGTACTGTACAGTCGGCCCCCAGAATAAAGTTGGCAGGAGCATTATCCATCACCTTGTCCACCTCTTTCTTAGCCTCTTCCAGAGTACCGGTTACTAAAACACCCAAGCGGTCGAGACCACCGAAGACAGGGCGTTTGAATACCTCTTGTACATGTTTCAGATCGACACTTCCATTCTCTAAATGGATTGGGGGATTGATGATGCTCGCAGGGTAATCGGCATAGTCATCAATGCTTACATAGCTGCTGCCATAGTCACAAATATGCAGGATATTGAAGGGAGCGATCTCGTTTGCCACTTCGCTAACTCGTTTGTCATACGGACGGATAACATTCTTGAAGATGGGCGTCGTACCGAAGGTTTTTGTGTCACCCCCTTGGCTGGATACATAGAATCCGTCAGCTCCGCGCTGGCGTGCGGCACGCAGATAATTCTCTATACTCAGAGTTATATTTTCCAATGCCGGACGAACAGCCTCCGGGTCTTTCTTCACCAGTTCCACAAAACCGTCACCAACCGTCTGGTGCAACAAAGAGACCGGAGAATAGACGGTGGGCAACACCAGAGCTTCACCTTTCAGCTCGCGTGCCAAATCCTCGATCACTGCCAGTTGCGGCTCAAAGAATTCTTCGCCATATACAGGAACCTTTTTCCAATCGTCGGGCGTCTTGATCTCCAAGCGGGGAACGACCACTTCGTATTGAACCTTTACGATGTCCATATTTGTGGCACGGAAGAAATTGATATGATCTTGTACAGCCTTGGCACCCAGCTTGTGTTCAAAATGCAGGAAGAAGGCTGCCGGAACATACTGGTTCGGTTTGGACTGGTCCAATACGGAGAGAATCAATTCACGTTTGTTACTGTCGTTTGTTGTCGGATTCGTTGCATCTACAGCCGATGTCAACAGGGTCAGGGCCAATGCCAACAGACCACTTTTTAATACATTCTTTTTCATATCCATATAATTTATTATTCAATTATTCATACTTATTTATATCCTGCGTAAGGACTGCCGGATGTTTCACCGTCATAGCCCCAGTTCTGTTTCAGATTCGGATTCAGTGTAATCTGACTGGCCGGTATCGGAAAGAGGTAGTTCTTCTCGGTAATGCCAGTCTTCTCCTGAGAAACAGTTGATACCAGGATGCGCCACCGCACAAGATCGAACCAACGCTGTCCCTCTAAAATAAACTCATTGAAACGCTCCTGCTGCAACCGTTTGCGGAATTCCTCTTGGTTTAGTCCGGCCGGCAGATCGTGGACAGAGAGAGCCGTAATCGGAAAATGCCTGTAGGCACGTCTGCGTACTTGGTTGATTGCCTCGTATGCGGTTTGCGTCGGTCCGTTCAGCTCATTCTCCGCCTCTGCCTTGATCAACAGCACCTCGGCATAACGGATGTAGACATTATTGGTATTGCGTCCGGCATATTGGTTCTTGGCATAGTTGATCGTATCAATGTATTTCCGGAACAACGGCACCTTGAAGGTAAAGTACTCTCCAGTGTTGGGATTGTAGAGACGTTTCGCCCAACTGCTCTCTTTGCGTTGGTCGGCATCATCCATCTCTTCATAAAAACGGACGTTGTTCGTTATGAGTACCGGCTCCGAATCACTCCATCCGGTTGCGAACGTACAGTGTCCTGTCACATTATTCAGATCAGCATGTTGGATAGAAAAGATGTGCTCAGGACCATTCTTCTTGTCTGTCGCAAAAAGATCAAAGGTATTTTCCACTAACCGGTATTTATTCAGAGCTATCACACGATCTGCATACTCTATTGCCTTTTTATAGAATTCGTTCCGACGGCTGTTACCCGCTTCCGAATCGGTCTGTGCCCATGTCAGGTAGACTTTACTCAAAGTAGCCAATGCAGCTCCAGCCGTCGCACGTCCTTCGGTACTACCGGAAAAAGTTTCAGGCAGATGCGAAGCTGCTTCCAGATCATCCACAATCTGTGCATAGACAGAATCACGCGGTGTACGGGGAATTCCTTCCCCATCTCCATCATGCAGCACCAATGGCACGTCGCCCCACCAACGTACAATATTAAAATAGAATAGGGCACGGAGGAACTTGGATTCGTTCACATAGCGATCGCGGATCGATTCGTCCAACCGGTCATTGGCTTCAGTCTTGTCGATCACGATGTTGGCACGATTGATGCCGATGTACGACTCTTCCCAAGCATTTTCGATAAACTGGTTGGCAGGTTGCACGGCATTGTTGCTCAGCTCACGGATGTGTGCACTGTTGGTATTCGCACCAGCCTTCACATATTCGGTGGTAATATCTCCCAGATAAATCGTCAGGTTGTTATACATCCCATGGAAATCCGAAGGCCAGTTTGTAAAGATGGCATAAATGCCATTCACTGCACTTTCCACATCTTCCGCAGACCGGTAAAACTCATCCTTGTCAATGGAGCTCGCCGGCGTGATGTCCAGATCGGCACAACTGTTCAGTCCCAGAAGTGATCCGACTACATAATATATATAGAATATCTTTTTCATACTTGAACTGTTTTTAAATTAGTGAATCAAAAGTCTCCTTCATTACAATGTCAGGTTGAGACCGAACTGAATGTTTTTTGCAGAGGGATATGTACCAAAGTCCACCCCTTGATAAAGTCCGCTACTCTCGTCCACGCCGTTCCGGTTGGATTCCGGATCATATCCCGAATAGCCCGTCAGTGTGAAAAAGTTCTGCAAAGATACGAAGATGCGCAATTTACTATTTTGGGTAATCTGTTTCAAAGGCAATGTATATCCCAACGTGATGTTGCGAACCTTCAAGAAGGAGGCATCTTCCACGTAGCGGTCGTCGGAGACGATTGAAGTAGAGTTGCTTGCCTTGCCAATGGTATTGGATGGATTATCCTCTGTCCAGCGATCGGCTACAGATTTCAAGGAGTTGTACGATGTACTCGTCTTCTCGAAACGGGCACGCAACGTATTGAAGAGCTTATTGCCATAACTACCGTGCAAGGCGATGAACAAGTCCCAGTTATGATAGTTCAATGTCGTATTGAATCCGCCTGTGAACTTCGGTTGGCTGTTGCCTAAGACGGTACGGTCTTGTTCATTCACGACACCATCGTTATTCACATCCTGGTATTTCACAACACCCGGAGCCAAAGTCTCCGTAGTTTGTGCCGGCAGCTTGCTGATGTCTTCATCCTTTTGGACTATGCCTGCAAACTTGTAGCCATAGAAAGTGCCTAAAGGTTCTCCCCGTTTCACGATCAACGGAGTCATATACTGCAATGTACCGACTCCTTCAAAGGAGGGCAGGAAGTAGTCGGCATTTCCCAGACTCTCGACCCGGTTCTTATTAGTAGCCAGGTTCAATGAAGCATTCCATTTCCACTGCTTATTTTCGATCAACGTGCTGCTTATCTCTAGCTCCAATCCCTTGTTGGAGACACTACCTACATTACGGAGTGCGGAGCTGAATCCTGTGACACCTTCGATCGGCACATTCAGCAACAGGTCATTGGTCTTTTTATAGTAAGCATCAAAGGTGACATTGATACGTCCATCCAGAAATCCGGTATTGAGGCCGACATTGTAAGAGGAGGTCGTTTCCCACTTCAAGTCCGGATTTGGGGGATTGTTCACCACGTAAGCTGTCACAGGCTGATCATTGAAGTAATAAAGTTCAGGGATGACATTGGCGATATATTGATGATCACCGATCTCCTGATTGCCCACCACTCCGGCACTGAAGCGAAGCTTAAGATAGGATATCCCCTTCCCGAAATGGATATACGGTTCGCGGTCGAGGTTCCAAGAGAACCCGACAGAGGGGAAATATCCCCATTTATGACCTTCGGCAAAGCGGGACGAACCATCAGCGCGTAATGTCACTGTCGCATTATAACGTTGGTCAAATGAATAATTGATACGTCCCAATACCGAACTTAGGGTCGATGTATAACTTTCACTGGTAGGAGGATTGGCCGTCTCTCCACCGGCAAGGTCATTATATCCCGTAGCATCATTGGCAAATCCGTATGAAGAGGCGGAAGAGCCACGCTTGTCAGTACGTTGTGCCGTATATCCTGCCAAAGCTGACAAAGAGTGCACTTCGTTAAATACATGGTTATAGTTGACAGTATATTCCGTCTGCCACGTGTACACCGACTTGTGCCCGATTGAGGCAACACCTTTCTTATCCGCACCCAGTGAAGTGTACGACGGTGCGTAGTTACTCTGACGGGTATTGCTCAAATCCAATCCGATATCTGCTTTCAATGTCAGATCATTCAACAACAAATATTCGACATAGACAATGGAGAGCAGGCGGGTATTTTCAGTCAGGGTCTTTACATTTTTCAGATCCGAAATGGCATTGGGCACCTTTCCGTTGTAAGAGACAGTCGTCAGTTCATTCGGTTCGTAGTTAAATCCACCATCTGCATCATAGATCGATATGATGGGGGCAGTCGTAATGGCAGAGATCCAAGTATTGGGATTGTTATTGCCATTCACATTGCGCAGGCCATTCAGTTGGGAATAAGCACCTGAAGCTGTAATTCCCACCCGCAATTTCTCAAACAGGTCACGGTCGTAGCTGAATCGTCCGCCGTAGCGTTTCAAATCCGTACCGATAATAATACCATCCTGCTTCTTATAATTACCGGACAGGGAGTAGCGCGAACGTTCATCTCCTCCGATAATTGAGAGCTGATGTTCCTGGGTGAATCCCGTGCGCAAGGCGGCATCCTGCCAATCATATCCGAGTCCATTCTCCGGAGAGGCGAGTTGTAATTCAGGAGTCCCTTCGTCACGACGAATCTCATTGTACAGATCCGTCCATTCGTCTGCATTCAGGAATTCCATTTTCTTATGGATGCTTTGCCAGCCGAAGGTTGCACGATAATTGATCTGGTCCTTACCTCTTTTGCCCTTCTTCGTGGTAATGATAATGACACCATTGGCACCTCTTGTTCCATAAATAGCAGTCGCACTCACATCTTTCAATACTTCAATACTTTCGATATCAGCAGGATTGACAAAGGAGAGCGGGTCCAACGTAGCGTCGCTGCCTCCGGCATCTGTACGGTTGGCCGTCACATCATTATAGACAATGAAGCCGTCAATCACATAGAGTGGTTCGTTTCCTCCCGTAATGGAATTCCCACCACGAATACGAATGGTTGACGAGGCTCCCGGCTGTCCCGAAGTGACAGAGACATTCAATCCGGCTACAGATCCGGCCAGCGCTCCTTCCACCGAAGGTGGCGTCTGTTGTAGAATCTCTTTGTTTACCGTAGAGATGGCACTTGTCAACTCCCTACGTTTCTGTACGCCATAACCCACCACAACGACCTCTTGCAGCACGTCTGTTGCTTCACTCAATGCAACGACAACCGGCTCGCTGCTGTCATACACATCAATCTGTTGTTCGCGATAACCGATGAAGTTCACTTGAAGAGTGGTGGGTAACTCTTTTACTTCGAGTACGAAATTTCCATCCGCATCGGTTAAAGTACCTGTTTTCTCATTGACCACGGATATGGACGCACCTATTACAGGTTCATTGTTGAGTGCGTCCACTACTTTGCCACTAACCCGGGTTTGGGCAAAAGCCCCTCCGGCTATCCCGCCAACCAGCAGCAGAACAGCCCATAAACGATATATGATTTGCATATTGAATTTCTTTTTTAATTCATACTTGGGCTACGATATTCTTTCCGAGAGCATATTGTCATCAGTCAGTTAACAAATTACCATCCAACTGCCTCTGCTCCTTACGGAGCGACTTCTCATCCAGGGTAAGGAAGCCGAATCTATGGTTAAATTGCTGTCCCTCACTGACAATCCACCGCAGGAAATCAACAACTGAGGTCCTGTCGTTATAAGTAAATCCTACTTTGGGTAGGGGGATCAAAGCTACGTCATTGTTTTCCAGCAGTTGCAATGTTTCATCCAGATTGCCGTTATCCAGTACATCCCTTTGTTCCCTTTTGATGTCTAGCGGAATCAGGAACAAGCGGGGCTTCAGACTGCGATTTTGAAGGTCAAATATGTAAGCCAGATTATTGAAGGTAATTCCGGTATGGTCCTTGTTGATGGCGGTGAGAAGATAAAGGTCGTCTCCCGCAATACGCTTGCCGCGGAACTGGGAAGTCTGACAACCGAAATAGGAGGCGAAAGCATTCGCCCCTGAGATACGGCTTGTACCGGAATAAACCGTCAGTCCCTCATACGGGGAAATCCCCTCACGTTCATTCTCTACTTTCTGCAAGATATCCTTCTGAAAAAACAAATCCTTCAAATCCTTCTCATCAAGGCGCTTACGGGAAAGTCTCTCATACAGGGGATTTTCGGTGGTAGTAACGGGAAGCAGCGCATAACGTCCCACGTAGGTGATATGCTCTCCGCTATCACCCTCAGGAGTTTCGGAAACGAATTCCAAATCGGCTTGCCCCTTGTTCTTTTCAACAATGCGAACATGCACATCCGGATATGCCTCTGTATATTTCTTGATCCAAGTTTCCACCAGCCCGCGACCAAACTTGGGGATGGTGACGGTGATCACTTTTTGAGGTTTGTCTGCCGCATAAGATGAAGAGAAAACAGTCAACAGAACCATAATGAATATTTGTCTGAAATAATATCGTATTGTAGTCATATCAATTATTATTTTTAAAGTTTGTAATTCACTTCTTTCCACAAGACTTCCATCTTTCTTTCCATGGAATGACTGTAAGCCAATTGCATAACAGTACGGAAAGGGGGATCATCCTTCCCGGTTCATTATTGTATTATTGTGCCAGGTGGCACATTCGCATGTCTCTATGGCAACAGACATAGACTGTCGACCATCGAAAACGATTTAACTTTCTGTTTTTTACCATCTCTTTTCCTTTTACCTTAAACTCACAAACTATTATCTTCTTTTATGATGTATTAAAAACATGGTGCAAAGATAAATCGGAACCGAAAGCCACACAATACCATTCTAATGGCATTTTTACATACCGCATCTGCGGTATTTTACAATATCGGTATGTCCAGGATGCTGGAGCATGTTTTTCTTATTTTTCTATTGTAACTTTATAAGTGCCCCCTCCATAATGTTTTATGGAAAGCACCCTATAACCTTGCTCTTGCAGGCTGCGGGGTATGTTATCCAACGGTTCTCCTTTGCACAAAAGGACTTCCAGCGTATCGCCTTCGGCCATTTGTGCAAGTCGCAGTTTGGTGCGGACGAGGGTCATGGGGCAGTGTTCCCGGGTAATGTCAAGTATATGGTTCATCTTTTTGTTTTTGGCGTTGTTATACAAATAAGGTCTGCCCCCCTTGGGAAAGTTTCAGAAAAGTGGCCACTCCCAGGACATCCTCCACTCCATGGATGAAGTCGCCTTTTTCCAGTCCGAGAATGTGCATCGCCATCTCACAGGCATATAGGTGGATGCCAAGCGCCTTGGCAGCATCCAGCAGTTCTTCCAGTGTGGCGACGTTGTTCCTGCGCATCATGTAACGGAATATTTTCGGTCCCAGCCCCATGAAATTGAAACGGCTGGCCGGCGCTGTTCCCAGTCCCCCCATCATGAAACCGAATACCCTGGACAGGAATCCCCTGCCTGTAAAAGAGCGTCCCTGTTTCCGCTTGATGGCATCCAGTCCCCAAAAGGTAAAGAATATGTTTACTTCGTAACCGACGGCAGCGGCGCCGGTAGCCAGCGTGAAAACGGCAGTCAGCCTGTCGAAATCTCCGCTGAAGGCGATGAGTGAAAGTTTCCTCACGCCAGTTGTACTTTGATAATAAATTGCGTTTTCTATGATTCCCATTTTATTGTGTTTTTTAACGTCAGTACCAAAGGACCTGCTATGGATTCCGGTGTGGTTTCAAATCGCACACTGGCTGTCCATAACTGACAAGCTCTTCTATCATGGGGTGTATTCCGCACAAGGGACAATCGTTTTGTCGGCAAGACTCTATCCGGTGGAATTCCATGGTCCTGGCATCGAATGTCAGCAGACGGTCGGTCAGAAGTTCTCCCGTTCCGGTCAGATATTTTAAGGTCTCTGCCGCCTGAATGCTACCCACTATGCCGGCTATGGCTCCCAGTACGCCCGCTTGCGAGCAGGAAGGCGAGCCGCCTGCAGGAGGCTCACCGAACAGGCACCGGTAACAGGCCGTGCCCGGAAGATGGGTGAAGATCTGTCCTTCGAAACGCAGGATTCCCCCCTGGGTAAAAGGTTTGCTTGCCAGGACGCAGGCGTCGTTGATAAGATACTTGGTGGGGAAATTGTCCGTACCGTCCACGATAAAGTCATATTCTCTGACGATATCCAAAATATTCTCCACTGTAAGGCTCTCATGATAGGTGTTGATGCGGACATGGGGATTTATCTTCCGCAGTTTCTCTCCGGCGGAATCCACCTTGTTGCGCCCCACGTCCGGCGTGAAGTGTATCACCTGGCGTTGCAGGTTGGAAAGCTCCACCGTGTCACCGTCCGCAATGCCGATTGTCCCCACTCCGGCAGCTGCCAGATAGAGGGCGACAGGTGACCCTAACCCACCGACACCGATAACGAGCACACGCCCCCGTCGTATCCTTTCCTGTCCCTCCGCTCCGACTTCTTGCAACAGGATATGCCGGCTGTAACGTTGAAGTTCCTCTTCCGTGAAATCAATCATTCCTCCTCCTTTTCGTTTCAGATTCCTCGTTACAACCAGACGTGATAGCCGGCTTCGGTGGTCAACGCCTTATCTTCGTCTATGCAGGAACCGGTCGTAGTCAGCAAGTCGCCTACCACAGCGGCATTGATGCCGATTTCGAGTGCTTCCAATTGTACTTCACGTGAGAGCCTGCCCCTTCCCCCGGCAAAGCGCAATTCCGCCCCGGGATGAAGGAAACGGAAAACAGCTACGGTCAGCAATATCTCCTCATCGTCAATGGAAGCCGTATCGGACAGGGGAGTGCCCTTGACAGGCGACAGAATATTAATAGGAATAGACTCCGGCCGCACCTCTCGCAATGCGATGGCCAGCTCGATACGTTGGGTACGTGTTTCCCCCATGCCTATGATCCCACCACTGCATATCTCAAAACCAATCTCCCTGGCCCATTTCAGAGTCTGTATCTTCTCCTCAATGGTATGGGTCGTGCACAATTGTGGGAAAAAGGAAGGTGCCGCTTCCAGATTGCAATGATAGCGTCTCACGCCTGCATCCCAGAGCTGTTGCAGCTCTCCTTTCCCTAACAGTCCCAGCGAGCCACACAGGAAAAGACGGGTATTTTTTCCCAGTTCACGATAGTTCTCGCAAATCTTTTCCAAGTCATCCCCTTTTACGGACCGGCCGCTCGTCACCTGGCAGAAGCGCCTCACACCTTTCTTCTCGTCCCGCTTGGCCTGTGCCACCACCTTGTCAGCCGGAGCAATCCCATGGACTTCGGAACCGGTATAGTAGTGTCCGGATTGGGCACACCATTTACAGTTCTCGGGGCATTTGCCGGCACGGGCATTGATAATGCTGCACGGGTTGAAAGACGGCTTCCCGAAGTGGCGTGTAATTTCTCCGGCAGCCTTGTAGAGGGCTTCCCTCCCTTTTGTTTCGGCCAGCTCCATGATTTCTGTCCGGGTCAATGACTCTCCCCGGAGTACCCGTTGTTTCAATTTTTCTATTATTTCCATTGCTACTTTCTTTGATTGACAGATACCTAAATCTCCGTACAGGAACTGTCCATGCAAAGGTAGTATGGATTTACACGGCGGAAAATACCACCAGTGCGGTATATTTTACCCCACAAATATGGTATCCGTGATAAAGGGGGGGGGCGGTCAGGCGTGTCGGAGGCCGGTTGGCGTAGCTTATACGGAAGATCAGATATGGATACCGTAAACATGCTTCACTTCATCCATGACAAACATACTTTCAATGGAGCCGAGGCTTTCAACCGTCCCCAATACATTGAGGATGAACTCCTGGTAATATTTCATATCCGGGGCATGGATTTTCAGCAGATAGTCGAAGCCGCCCGATATGTTGTAGCATTCGGTCACCTCCGAGATATCTTGCACGATACGTGCAAATTCCCCGGCGATATCCCGGTTCATCCGCCGGAGTTTCACATTACAGAACACCACGAATCCCCGGTCAAGTTTTCCCGCGTCCAGTACCGCCATATATTTTTTTATATATCCTCCTTCCTCCAGCCTCTTGAGCCGTTCGAATACGGAAGTGGATGAAAGGCGGACTTTCGCCGCGAGCTCTTTGACTGTCAGCCGGGCATTCTCCTGTAATGTGCGGAGCATCTGTATGTCCACATGGTCCAATTTTCTTGAAGTATCCATCGTTTTCTGCTAATATAAAAAGTGTTCATAATGCCTCTACCGCTTGCCGGAGCTGTTCCATTGCCTGCCGGAGCACCGCTCTGGGAGTGCCCACATTCATCCGCATGAATCCCTCGCCGCCAGGACCAAACATCTCGCCGTCATTCAATGCCAGGCGGGCCTTGTTTACAAAAAGATGTAACAATCGGTCGTGATTCAGCTTCAAGGCACGGCAGTCCAGCCATATAAGGAATGAAGCCTGCGGACGCAGAGGCTTGACAGCTGGCAAATACTTCTTGCAGTAGTCCATTACAAAATCGATGTTGCCTTCCACATAGAGGAGCATCTCCCTGCGCCAGGGCTCACCTTTCCTGAAGGCGGCAATGGTGGCTATGGGGGCGAAAAGCGGTGCCTCGTTTAGTTCGTTCGCCTTCATCCATCCGAAGAAACGATGGCGTATATTTCTGTCAGGAACGATGGCATAGGAACTGACGATACCGGCGATATTGAATGTCTTGGAAGGCGCCCCGAAAGTAATGCTGCATGCGGAAGCCTCCTCGGAGACCGTGGCGAACGGAATGTGCCTGTTGCCCCACAACGCCATATCGCAATGTATCTCGTCGGAGATGACAAGGATGCCACGGCGGTAACAAAAATCTGCCAAGCGGATAAGTGTTTCCCTGTCCCATACGACACCGCCGGGGTTATGAGGATTGGAGAGAATCAGCATCCGGCATTTCCCGTCAGCCACGGTTTCAAGATTCTCAAAATCCATGCTGTAGGAGCCGTCTTCATTCTCCCGTAACGGGTTATATACCACTTCACGCCCGTTCTCCTGAGGGGTTATGCGGAAGGGATGGTAGACGGGAGGCTGTATGATGACTTTCTCATCCTCCTTCACAAATACATTGACGGCCATTCCGATACCTTTCATTATTCCGGGGATGTATGACAGCCACTCTGGTTCCACCCTCCATCCGTGGTGTGAAGCGATCCATTCGATGACAGCCGTTCTGTACTCTTCCGGTTCCACCGTATAACCGAACAGCGGATGTTCCAGTCGTTGACGTAACGCTCTGATGATGAAGGACGGAGTCTCAAAATCCATATCCGCCACCCATAAGGGAAGCAGCCCGGCGTTACCGTAACGTTCTTGCAGTGCGTCTATTTTCAGGGCGCCTGTGCCCCTTCTGTCCACAATTTTGCCAAAATCGTATCTTTCCATACTTGCTTCTGTCTTTAATGATTATTCCTATATGATCGTTAGCCCAGCGCTTGTTCGATGTCCTCCAGCAGATCGTCCGTATCCTCCAGTCCGATGGAAAGACGGATAGTCGTATCCCTTACATCCATCTCACGCCTCTGTGCTTCGGTAAATAGCCCGAAAATAGTGCTTGCAGGATGGATGGCGAGTGTCTTGTTGTCGAACAGGTTGGTGGCGCGTCGTATCAGTCTCAAACGGTTGATGAAACTGACGCACGCCTCGCGGCTTTCAAGTTCCATCGTTATCATGGCACCGGCGGTGGAGCCGAACTGCCTCTGTGCCAGCGCATGGTACGGGTTATCCTCCAGCCCTATATAATTTACGTGCCGGACATCAGGCTGGGTACGGAGCTGTTCCGCAATTACGGCGGCATTGCCGGACTGTACCCGGTAACGTGCATCCAGCGTCTCCAGTCCGATGGTCTGCATGTAGGCTACATGCGGGGTCATATAAGCACCCAAGTTGAAAAGCATTTCCGTACGCATGCGTCTGCCGAATTCGGGACAGGTCCCATAATCCATGACTAGTCCGCCGATGGAAGTAGCTCCACCGGACAAATATTTGGTACTGGAAACCACCTCTATGTCCACTCCAAGGCTATGCGAACTGAATTCCGTGAAAGGAATGAGCGTGGTGTCGGCTATGAGGGGGATTCCCTTTCTGTAAGCAATCAGGGAGAGCGCCTGCAGATCTGCAACCTCCATCTGCGGATTGGAGATGATTTCCAGATAGATGCAACAAGTATCACGATCCACAGCACTCTCCACGGACCGGATGTCAGTCAGGTCGCACAGTCTGGGGGACACTCCGAAACGAGGCAACGTTCCGGTAATGAGCGCATAGGTGTTACCAAACAGGTGGCGTGATGTGACGATATTCCTGCCGGCGGCTGCCACCGAGAACAGGGTGTTGCTGATGGCCGCCATACCGGAACTCAGGGCGATAACGTCCGCAGCACCGGTGAGGGACCTCACCTTGTTCTCAAGAAAAGTTACCGTAGGATTCATCACCCGGGAATAGTCAGGAGAGTCCGTCCGACCGCAAAATACGTCCGACATGCTGTCGGCATCGTCAAACTCGTAGGCAGCCGTATGGTACACCGGCATGCTCAAGGCATCATAGGCATCCCGGCGTTGGAATCGGGTATGGATTGCTTGGGTTTGTTTTTTCATTGCTTTACCTTTTATTATATATTATCTGTATATCTGGACAAATTTAGTAATATAGCCTGAATAATGCATGAAATATAGTGTAATATTTGATTTTAAGGCTACAATTTAGAATAATATTCTTTTTATGAATTTCCAGACATTCATTATAGTATAATTGTTCTTTGAAAAGGTTGTAAAATAGTGTTATTTTCTATTTTTCTTCATAATATTGGATGGGTCATTCATCTACTGTAATTTTGCCATAATTAAGCACCTTGTTGAATCACAAGGACAAAACATATTTCTATGATAACAAATAAACTTCGAGATTCTGTAGAGATCACGCGCTGGGACAGGAAATATCGCAGTGGTTTCATTCGTTTGAACCGTGAATGGATTGAAAGATTTTTCTGTCTGGAAGAATCCGACCTGAAGATACTGGGTGATCCCGAAGGGGAGATAATAGACAAGGGGGGAGAGATATTCCTTGCTTTGAGTCGTGGAAAGGTGGTGGGATGTTGCGCATTGATGTACCATCCTGATACCGGGCGACAGCTGGCCAAAATGGCGGTCTCTCCTGCCGAACAAGGGAAAGGGATCGCTTTTCTGTTAGGAGCCGCCCTGTTGAAATATGCAGGGGAACATGGTGTGCCCGATATTTTTCTGGAGGCCAATACACGGCTGGCGGCTTCCGTCAGGCTGTACCACAAACTCGGCTTCCGTCAGGTGGAAGCGAAGACCCCTGCGTACAACAGTGTAATCTGTATATGGAAAAAATTCTAGGACATTGAGATTTGCCCGTTGTAACAGTTGTCACTGCCCAGACCATCCAGACGTCAGTCAAAGGAGAACAGATGATCGTCACCGTTCGCAAACATACTGCGACAGACAGGGGGAGACGACATCTTTCAATTATACTATCCCCCATTGAACTTTTATTAGGAACAGTCATGAATACTGATACAATATTTATCATCGCGGACAATCAAGATATAACCAGACGAGGAATGCATGGGTATATTTCCGACCTGTTCGGAAGATGCCATATTGAAAATGTGGCGGACAAGCGGGAACTTGTGCAAACCTTGACAAAACATAATGAATGCCTTGTCATTTTTGATTATACTTTGTTTGACATGAATGGCGTGGAAGAGTTTCTAATTATAGAAAAGCGCTTTCCGGATGTCCGTTGGCTATTATTTTCAGATGAACTGAGCGAACAGTTTATTCGGAGACTGGGTGTAGAAAGGAGTGTCGGAATGATTCTTAAAGAGAGTTCCGGTGAGGAAATCCGCTCCGCATTGAAATGTATGGCTTTTGGAGAGCGTTTTCTTTGTCATCAGATAACCGAACTGTTGATAAGCTCCGGCAGGCCGGAACATCATTCCGTCCTCACTGCTACGGAAACAGATATTCTCAGGTTGATAGCGCGTGGAAAATCCGTAAAGGAAATAGCTGCTGAAAGGATATCAAGCGTCCATACCATTGTCACCCATAAAAAGAATATATTCAGAAAACTTGGGGTCAACAATGTGTATGAAGCGACCAGATATGCATTACGCGCAGGTCTGGTCGAACTGGTGGAATATTATATATGACGGTTGGACAGAATAGAGATCCCATTTTGCCTATATGAACATCTTAATATCCGTGAATATTTTGCTTATTTATCATGGTTTCTATTGCATATGCATATTCTGGACTCCCCAGTCGCTAACGAAAAAATATAGCTCATAAAGTGATGATAGCACTTAATCGTCGATATTACAAATATGGGAATAATCCGGTCGTTTTTACAGTCGAAACTTCTCGAATCAAGGTTGTAATTCAGTATATTGGAAACCTCTGCCACCGTTCGGAAAAGAGTAACGATAGTATTGCAACTCCGGTTTCACTTAGCTTTTTCGGTTTCATTAGGTATCATCATTGCAGTCCGTTTCTCACTAGGCCCCTTATTTGCAATCTTTTTTCGTTTATCTGCTCCTTTTTCGTTTATATTCCTCTCTTTGCTAAAGAAAAATAATTAATTAATATGTCATAGCAATGAAAAAAGTTGTTTTTGTTGAAGCAAATCAATTTCTTTATTGTTTTACCATACCTTTTGCAAAAAAGGATTAATAACAGTAGACATTGGGCATTATACATGCTCAGGAAATCCCCAATTTCAAGGCTACAACAGGATAATAGATTGGACGCTCCACGGGCTATATATCTTATTAGTATACATTTAGTTTATCAGAACGTGTACCGGAAAAACAATTTTTACCTTCGAGAGAAAAATAACTTTCACGATCCAGAGAAGCTTCATGCAAATACATTTGTTGGCCCAGTTCCGAAAAAGGGAACAGAGCCTGGAGGCGACCTAATTCACTCGTTGCAAAACTTTGACGATATTTTTTAAGCATATCGAATTCTGTAAAATCTAAACAAGGTTCGATTTCTGATATTTTTTGTATCTTTACCATGTGTTTTTTATTTCAGATTACCCTCGTTTTAGGTGTAAAATATTTTTAGGGAGTTTAAAGATACAAAAAGGCAACTAACTTGCGATGAATTAGTTGCCTTGTGAATCATTTTTGCAAGAAAAGATTACAGCACAACTTTAGCACTATATCCTCTCCACATTAATATTATTCAGACTTTAAAATGAATATTTTTTCACTTAATGGTTCTTAACGAATTTCACCTATTTCCTCAGCAGGAATTTCCCAGTTATCTGTACGGAATGGTGCCAATGGAAGACCATAGTTCGTTTTAACATTTGCCTCTGGGCAGAAGTTTTTAAACGCATAGCGTACCGCTACTGGCTCTGGGACCTTATCTGAACTAACCATGATTTTGTTCTCCCACCATTTCAAATGTGCTGTTGCCGGATAGAATACTCCATCTTCACCTGCAATCTCAAAGCCTTGAAATCTCATTGTTCCTGTTTCACTGAAGCCAACAATAGAGTTGGCATCATTGAATTTATATGGTTCAGAAAGATTATTGAATGAAATCACAAGTTTATCCTTTTCACGCTCCATTGACTTATAGGTAGGAGATGGAGCCGGAATTCCCTCAATTCCGTAATCATTTGCCAAAGCTAAAAAAGCAAGGCGTTGTCCAACTTCTAACTTCTTAGCTGGATGTATACAGGTTGGGTGCCCCAAATCTGTTGTAGCAGCTACACCAACATGCTCCAATTCTGCGGCAGCTTGATACTGAGCCTCGATTACAAGTGGCAATGAACGTAAGTGGTCACCTTCATATCTATATGGTGCCAGCTGAGTAATATAGAATGGCATTTCATCATTACCCCACATCTTTCTCCAAAGTTTGATCAAGCCTACCTGAAGGTCCTTATAGTCGTACCAATTAATACGGTTTGAACAACCCTGATACCAGATAAATCCTTTAGCAGTGAAGTTCGCGAGAGGAAAGATCATGCCGTTGAAAAGTCCTGCAGGCTTACTACTTTCGCCTTTCCATTTAGCGATACGTTCCATATCAAGACCCTCGATTGCATCAATTGACTTTTTAGACATCCAAGCCTCAATATTTGTTCCTCCCCAATTCGATGTTACTAAACCAATTGGAATTCGAAGAGTTTTATAAAGAGTAAGTCCAAAGAAATAACCTGTCGCACTAAATGCACTTACAGAAGCAGGAGTAGAACACTGCCACTGAGCTTTGCAGTCGTAAACCGGCTCATCTGAAGAATTACGTGGAACAGTGAACATTCTTATGCCCGGATAGTTTTCTGCATCAAGTACAGCCTGCATACAGCCCTCAACAGGCTGATTCATGAAACCCGCAACCGGCATTTCCATATTGGACTGACCACCACATACCCATACCTCACCAAGAAGGATATTATCGATTACTAGTTCTTTTCCATCAGAGAAAGTGATAGAATAAGGGCCACCTGCCTCACATGTGGGCACTTTAAGACTCCAGGCACCATCAGTATCTGTCTTTACTTTATACTTCTTGCCGTTCCAAGATGTAGTAATACTAACTGTCTTACCTGCATCAGCTGTGCCCCAAAGAGTAACTTCTGTATTGCGCTGAAGCACCATGTTGCTGCCAAGAATAGATGGTAACTTTACTTCTGCCACTAGTAATGATGGCAGAAGTGTTAATATTGTTGCAAATAATAAATGTCTCATAGTTCTTAGTTGTGCTCAATAACGATATTCTTAGAATTCTTATAAATAAAATGATCTTTCACATCACCATTATAGGGATAGTCGTTAGTCATTTCGATCTTATTGTTACGGAATGTAAAGCCGTCTACGTAGTAAAGATTTACAATACGCGGATCAAAAACACGGAATACATTATTCTCTACTACGATTCCTCTGTGATAGCACTCATCACCCGACTGATCAGGGATACGGCTACCAATAGCAATACAAGCATTCCCCCAGGTAGGATAACCATAATTTCCATTTTCAAATACGTTATTTCTAATGATAACATCTCTTACTCCTGCCTGTTCGAACCAGAAGTTACCGTCCCCCTCGAATAGGATGGCTGCACCCGGGATATGGAAGTAGTTATCCTCAATAATCATCCTGGCTCTTGAACCAAGGAGAAGACCACGTGCTCTGTTCCCTGCCATGTGGCAACCTTTGATCAAGACTTCAGGATACTCCTCGTCAGCAGCAATAAGCATATTTTTCTCGATTCCCTCAGGGAGGTTCTCCTCGAATGTAACTATAGTAGTAATCTTGTTAAGACGCTCAACTTCTTTAACTACAGCATAGCACTTAGTCACTACAGACTTGTTATCTACTAACTCAACCTTCATACCTGGTTCAAGGAAGTCAACTCCATATTGACCTGAATTTCTCCACTTGAAGACAACCTTGTCAGGGGCAAGAATCTCATCAACAGCCATGTAAAGACCGTGGATATTTGTCGCATCATCTTTCTGGTTGCAGAAGGTACAGCCAATCATACGGATATAACCGGCACAGTTCACATAGTGAGTTGCATCAGCTGTAATACTGATAATACGACCTGTGTTTGGTGAAGGAACTACATTTACATTATTAAGTTCGATATCACGACTAAGCTGGGCTATAACCCCCATACCACCACAATGCCAAATGTTTACATTGAAAATATGAATAGTCTCTGAATTAGAAATGAAGAATGCGGGGTTAATTCTCCGTGCTGCACCAAATACCATTGTATTACCGACCGTACCCTTCAGGTCATGACGTTTGATACGAATAAGGTTATCCTTGATTCGCTCTGCCGGGATAGTTCTCTTAGAAAGCCAATAGTCACATACCAGGTATGCAGGCTCTTTTTTCTCTGTATCAAACTCCAGCAGGTTAGAAAAGTCATAAACAATACCATTCTCATCAGAGAAATAAAGACAACCATTTGTTATATTACAACGATATTCATCCGGGAAACGAATATCAAGGTAGCCATTACCTGCAGCCTCAATAATACCTTCTGAATGGAAAGTACGAGTATAATCAATAGAAAGACCTTCGATACGTACATTCTTACAATTCTCAAGGCTGAATGCAGAAACGAAACCTGTAAAAAGAAGCTTAGTATCCTGACCTTCTACAGTGAAATTCTGCATACCCTCAAGTTCGAATGCAATTCTCTTAAGACTCTCGTCGTTGTTACTAATAAACTGATATTTCTCGTAAGCCTTGTCAGCTTTAATACAAAGTGTTCCCTTTGGAAGCACTAGTTTTTCTGCTTTTACCTCGCGGCAGTAATCCAAAGCCTCACGAATTGCCGGCATAGCATCAATTTCCATTTGATCCTTAGCCAGATAATCTGTCAAGTACACTATTTTAGGAGTGTTATTACATGCTGTTACGAAAACAACTACCAACAAAAGGAATAATTGAGTAATTTTCTTCATTATGTATTCTATTTTAAATGGCTATTCAAATAATAATTATTTGGCTTCAATAATCAACGCAGCTCCACCACCCTTAGCCAATTTAACTAAGATTTCAGATGCAGAATCTACATCAATAGTAGAGATTTTATATTTCTCAGGTTTAACAGATGAATCAGCAGCATCTGCCAATAGCTTAGCAGTGTACTGTTTTCCTTTTTCAAGGAATGAAAGATTGATAATAACTTCTCTTTCATCCCAGTTTGTCAAGGCACCGACATACCATTTACCATCTTTCTCACGGGTAGTTACAATGTATTCGCCAATTTGACCTGCGATAATATGAGTCTGTTCAAACACAGTTGGAATAGAAGTGATAAACTCAGTACATGGAACGTCAGCCAAATAGTGTGAAGGAGTATCGCAGAGCATGGCAAGTGGAGAATCAAATACTACATAAGTGGCCACCTGATGGGCTCTTGTACCCTGGCTCATAGGCTTATGATAATTAATCTCAAAGCCTTCCTTAGTGCTGTTTATATATGCACCCTGAGTATAATCTACCGGCCCTTGCACCTGACGGATGTATGGGAAAGTTACATCATAAAGCGGCATATCAGGATTAGACCATTTCACCTCCTCAAGACCGAAAACACCCTCGAAGTTTACGATGTGAGGATAAGTTCTATTAAGTCCTGTCGGCTTGTATATACCATGAAGGTCAAGCATCAAATGATATGTTCCTGCGGCTTCAGCCAAACGATAAACCATATCAACACACCTCTGGTCATCACGGTCGAAGAAGTCTACCTTGAAACCTTTTACTCCCATCTGAGAGTAGAAAGCACACGCTTCCTCAAGTTTATCGTCCAGTACATTTGCTACAGCCCAAATAATGATACCAACATTTCTTTCAGCACCATAAGCAATAAGACCTTTCAGATCAACGGCCTCTTTGATAACCATAATATCATCCTTCGCAGACCATCCTTCATCAATTATGATATATGGGATGTTAAATCTGGCTGCAAAATCGATATATGCTTTATAGGTTTCAGTATTTACACCTGGTTTGAAATTTATATTAGTCAAGCCACAGTCATTCCACCACTCCCAGGAAACCAGTCCCGGCTTAATCCAGCTCACGTCCCCAACTTTTCTCGGCTCACCCAAAAGATAAACCAAGTCGTTAGTAGGCAGCTGAATATCATTCTCTGCCACAGCAACAATACGCCATGGATAAGAACGAATACCCTCCGTTCTAGCGATTACATCCTGACGAGTGGCAATCTTAAGTTGACATCTGGTAGGAGTAATATATGTGCTATCCGGCAACTTAGCAAAAGTTGCTGAATAACCGCCCTCCATACCCTCAAGGAACATACCTGGATAAGAACGAAGATCTGACTCACAAATTAAAAGGGTCTTACCACTTTTATTTTTCACTGCAACAGGAAGGAAAGTCAAGTTAGACTGAGAGCCAAACCTACTTACTTTCTCATAAGTATACTGGCTCTGATAAGAATTTGCAATCAGATCTTTTCCTCTTGAATAAGGAACCCAAGCCATCGGATCTTCCGGGAACACGAACTGTGCTGTCTCATCCAGAACCACTGCATCAGATTCAAATTCAGTTTCGAAACGCCATGCCACACCCTCATTGTAAACCCTAAACTCTAATGCCCAGTCGGCATAATCTACGCGGGCATAATTCCACTCTACAGAGATTTTATTCTGACGATAAAAGGGGGCATCTACAGACTCGGATGCGGAACCAATTTTCACTTTGTAAGAAGCTTCACCGACACCTAATATCCTGCCCCCCTCAAATTTCATAGCCAAAGCAGATGGTGATACAAGAACCTCTCCTTCATGAACGATAGAATAACTAACACTGTCTTTCAAATCTACAACAAGTTTGATTTTACCATCAGGCGAAGTAACTGTAATGAAATCAGGTGCCTTGGAACACGATACCAAGATTCCTAGTCCAAGTATCATTACGTTCATAATTAGCTTCTTTACTATAGCATTAATTTTATCCATTAATAATTATGATTTAGTTTAAATTTTTACGCTAATTTTAGCGCCTTCAGAGATTTTGTAATTCTTCACTAAGCCATTTACCTTTATAACAACGTTTAATTTGCCCGCAGCAATACGAGATACTTTTACGTCGATATTTTTCCCAAATGCCCTAATGCTTTTAAGTGCCATTTCATTCCAATCGGATGGCATAGACGGAGTAATGTCAAAGCTCTTAAACCCCGTAGGTCTAATACCAAACATACCCTCAGTAATGATACGACAATACAGACCACTCTCCGCTGCAAGATGTCTCTGTGAGCCCTCTGGCCATGCCTCAATCGCATAGGGAACGTGATTACCTAGAAGACGCCTTTTTGAATAATATTTTAACTTTTCAGTAGCAATATCAGCCATTCCCGCTGCATAAATGCCTCTAAGAGCATATAGAGTAGAACGATCCCAGAAAGTAGTGCTACCCTGAGCTGTTAGCAGACCATCCTTTTCCCAAAGAAGCGGGCTGCATAGTGCATCTACGGTAGCTTCAGCACGATCAAAGATACCGACTGTTAATGGAATACAAATCCATGAACGAAGAATATCATTTCCATCATAATATCTATAAGTATCAAAACCACTAACTGTAGCACCATAATACTTTTCGATATTAACTTTCAATGTTGCAGCCTTGCTACGATATGCTTTAGCGACAGACGACGGCAGCCCAAGTTCTTTTGACAGGCTGGCTGCGCTAAGCAATGCGTCATAATAAAGTGATGAAGTACAAAGATTTGCATCACCAGCCTCAAAACGACCTTCAAGTTCATCTGTATCTGACATTACTACGCCGGCATGATTAAGCTTTCTATCGCAATACTCAAGACACCACTCAATCAATGGCCAGAGTTCCTGTGCCACTGCCTTATCAGCATAAGTAAGCGAGAAACGAGAAGCGCCATAGGCTATCATCGCAGCATCACCTCTGTCTCCGGCACCTGCCCAGATGTCTGTACCTTCAGCAATAATTGAACTTGGAATTGGATTGAACTCAGGGTTCATGAAACGGGCGAAATGACGGAATGAGTTAATTGCTGACTCATTGCCACGCCAGTAACCCAAATATGGGAAGAATGGATTTACATATTCTGCCTGGTCATTTGCCCAAATTGCCGCATAATATGACTCCCCCCCCGGTGCATGCATATAGCCACCTGCTGTTTTGCAAATGCTCTCGCCGGTACGAATCTTGGCATAACGGAACATTGTATTAATAACAGAATCCGGCGTTTCTAATATTAATGCACCATCGATATCTTTATTGATGAAATCTCTACGTGCCTGAAGCTCTGCTTTAACATCTGCTATAAACTGAGGTTCAGCAGCCTTACGTCCGGAGAAAATAACATCAAAAGTAAGAGATTCACCTTTTCCCAAAACATAAGTACCAGATCCCTGAACCTTGGCTTCCACGATATAAACACCATCTTTGCCCTTAGAGTCAAGAGTTTTAAATGTCTGGGTAAACTCAGGAATATATAGAGTCAGAGCACGGTCCCTAATACTAGTTATCACATAACGCTCACACAAATATGGCTTATCCACTGAAGGGAAAATAGTTCTAGTAAGCTTAACTGCAGGAACCGGGGATGTTTCTTTACCTGATCCAATGTTCTGCTTTCCTATGCAATATGTCTCTGCGCTTCCGAATACACCATCAATATAAACAGACTCTGTCTTAGGATTCTGAAGAACAAGACCGTCAACGCTAATAAGCGACGGTACATCTAAAGCAATTCTATGCATAAGACTCGCATGGGTATTATTGGGAAGCCTGCGGAGCATTGGAAATACCAAAGAACGCTCAGTAGTCAGAGTAGAGTTCTCATCAATATTCCAACGAAGGACACAAGCTATCTGCTCACCTGACATCTCGATGTGGTCATAATGAGGAAGCTTGTTCTCAGTAATATTCCACTCAATTACGCCATTTTTGCTGACCTCCCATCTTGCCGCAGTTTCCTTTACCTCCGGTTCATAATATACCTTTCTGTTTGGCTTGAACTCAAATGGGTTGGATGGCCTGGTATCTTTTAAAGAAACAAGAGTCTCATGTGTATTCTTACCTTCGAAAGTGGCATTCTCGATCTCATATAATGGCAGCCACGCATAAGCAACCATATCACCTGAAGCAATCTTAACAAAGGCATTTGGATACTTAACACCGAATTCTTCAGATGTAGGGAATACTTTTTGAGTATCGAAACTCACTTCACCATCACACCCTGTTTTTGTAGAGTACACAGGCTCGGCAGATACGCTATTAGAATACCAAACTACAGGATAGAATGTAAGTTCAGCATCTCTTACAGGTTTTCCATTAGGATCCATCACCTTGAATGCAAGATTTTTGGGGAGCATATCAGCTACAAGATTGTCAATCTCAACCATCTTATCCTCGGCAAGGTTGATCATATTTACAGCATATTCACTCCAAAAAGTTTCACCATAAGGATAGTTCATAATACAACGAGTGCCGTCGCAGGCTATCGGAGCAATTGGATTCTTATCAGCATCCACCTTCATTGCATAGATATCTGGCACACCACGACCGTGACCGAATTCATGAATAATACCGTCGATAGCACCTTCGTTAAAAGGATCGTTAAATCTATCATTATGAGTTCTTGAATGATATACTGTTAAAATATTCGAACCACACCAACCACCACCAACTTCTTCAGGGTGGGACTTATATCCATCGATAATCACTAAATAATCATGATTGGGATGTGGCTTTTTAACTTCCTTTGCAGAAATGCCATCATATATATAAAAAGCCTCCCAATCTACCTCGAAATCATATACTGCATCAAATTGACGAGTATGATTGAAAGCCTTATTGACACGCTTAAACATATACTCAATTTTCTGTTTAACTTTGTCAACACCCCCTAAAGAGTCTACTGACTCGCAGTCGATACCTACTTTTACACTAAATCTATAAATCGGTTGTGCAGATGCTGCTATACTAAACAGCAACAAAGCCGCACATACCAAATGTCTGAGCTTCATATTTTATTACAAAATAATTATTACTAGTACTATTTTTCTAAAGACCTCTCAATCAATTTCAACTCCTCTGGAGTGTAGCAGGTCTTAGTTACATCCTCGCCTGCTGCTGTAGATACGTGCGAAAGAAAATACAAGAACTTCTCATAAGAACTTTTCATCTCTGGAAGATCGGCATCTTTGATTGCATACAATGTACGGAAAGCTTTCTTATATACGTCCCAACCATATTTATCCTTAATACGAAGAAATGTATAGTGAAGAGCATCACCATTATTCTTCGCTACACCACTACCAATAGTCTCATCATAGAAAATCTGGTAGTAGTTAATTATATCTGCTCCACGATAAATTATATTTCTTTGGCTTACTGCACCTTGACAAACTTCTATAGCATATGACATTCTGAAATTAGCGAAAATCTCATCATTCCAATTCCATCCTCCCATTCCACTACCAAGCATATTCCTAGCGGAAAAATTATGCCCAATTTCATGAAGAATACCAAAGCCCCAATCATCAAGGTTAGCAGCACGTTCAATTACTTCGGTAACTTTTACTTTATTATTCCATAAAATAGGGTTTCCTGCAAGGGCCCAATATCCAGGTTCAATACCTGGTGTATTTAAAATTATAACCTTACGACCTCCGTATGGAGTTCCTCCTAAGAGTTCCTTATAAGCTTCATATGTCCTGTCCAGGTTTGCCAACCACCGATCCATCTGCTTGTCGGTAATCGTAACCTTATCCTTATCCAATGACACAATGAAATGCTTACTTTCACGATGATATAATTTATCGCCAATCGGTTCGACTCTGACATTATCGTAATAAACTTCTCCTAATGCCTTTCCACCATTATAAGTCCCCCAAGGAAAACCTAAAGCACAACAAATCGTTGCCTCCCCTTTCTGATTTGGAACAAAGTCCATATAAATCTCAGACCATTCCATATCATCATAAACAAACTTAGAGGCATTCCAACCTTGCTCCAAACCATCTGGATTAAGGTATATGACAGCTCCACGTCCCTCTTTCACCCCTACACACTTCATCATGGCACTCATACGATAAAGTTTTCCAGGTTCGAGATTATTCAAGCTATGCATGATTCTTATAGCCCCTCTTTCAGGATTGGAAATCTTTACACATCCACTATTATCGATTCCCCCCTTTTTTTTATACTCTATTTTACCTGTTTTTTCTTCTGTAGAATTGTCAAACCAATTTTTCTCAAACTTTTTACTATGATTGAAGTCGTCTTCAAAAATTACTTTATCCTGAGCAAATACGTTTACACTCATTCCTCCAAGAAATACACAAGCTAAGTATGTAAATAATAATCTCATATTGTTTTAGTGTTAATTCAGTTGTTTCTTTATAGATTCCAATTCTAAGGTAGAAAAATAATCCCAAACATCTACATCAGGATTTGTTTCCTTAGCAAACCTGTTAAGGATGTTTACAAAATAGACAAATTTATCGTATTTATTTGTTCCTGAACCTCCATTTTTCCTAAGATAATTAAAGGTCTTCTTATAAGGTTCCCAAGTAATCGATGCTGCCATACGTGCTAACATATAATGAATGCCGTTATCATTTACCTTTGTACCTATCGTATTTTCATAATCTATTTTATACATATCCAAAATCTCTCCTCCTGTGAATACTTGTTTTCCATTTCTGCCATCCATATATACTTTCCCATTATTTTTTTCAAGAGCATAGTGCATACGGAAATTTGCAAACATTTCATCATTCCAGTTCCAAGAAGTATCACCTATATTAAAGACATGTCCTATTTCATGTAAGATTCCAAAACACCAATCATCATGCTGAAGCATTTGAGAGAATGAATCCTCTACAGCAGTACCATTAGCAGTCCATAAAATTGGATAACCGGCAAGTGCCCAATATCCAGAATAGATTCCTTTGGTTGTTTGGATAGCTAATTTTCTACCTTCATGAGGAACCTCCCCCATCAACTCTAAATAAGAGAGATAGATCTTATCCAGATTCTTTAACCATTGCTGCAAGACCTGCAAAGATATATTAACCTTAGATGGCTCAATAAAGATTCTCATATATTCACTTTCTAAAGTAAATAATTCATCCGTCACTTTAACTACGCTAATATTATCAAAATAGGCAGTACCTGTAGAACGACCTCCGTTAGCCATTCCGCCTTGCCAGAACCCTAACGCAGCAACTATTTCAGCCTCTCCGTTATCATCAGACATAAAATCTACAGTTACATTTGTCCAATTTTTAAGCTCAGTACCATAGAGATAGCGTGACGAATTCCAATATTGTTTAGAATTAGGTCGAAATATGACAGGCCCAGTACCTTGACCGTTCGGAATATCTGAATATCTGATACGAGCTGTCATACGGTACATCTGATCCGGTTCTAAATTTGTTAATGTTCTCTTCACGCCAACACAACATTCATCATTTTCCGGTAATTGCTGTATTTTTAGAGCTTTACTGTTATTTACCCCCTCTCCATCAACAACTTCAAGAAGCGTTTTAGAGCCGTTTGCATAATCTACCCTCGTCCATCCTTCCAATCCATTCTCAAAAGAAGCATTAGATACCTCTATTGCATTAGGATTCTCAATGACAGGAGGTGTTGGAGAATCTTCTGGAATAACATTATTATCATCTTTGCAAGCAACAAAGCAAATAATAAAAATAAATAATTGTGTAAATTTTAATTTCATAAATCTTCAATTATTGTTGTGTAGAAAGATATGATTTTATCACTTGTAATTCTTGTTTACTAAACAGTTCGTTCGTATCTACCTTAGCATGCTTAGTAAGAAAAGAGAGAAAATATTCGAATTTCTGCCATTGATTCATGTTTTTCTCTTGCTCCTCGTTTCTTGGAATGGAATATAATTCCTCGAAAACATCTTGATATAATTCCCAACCGTAAGTTTCTTTAATACGAATTAAACAATAACAAAGAGCATTGCCCATCTCTACCGCTCTACCGGCACCTATTGTCCGATCGTAACAGTTGTCTGTTTCTGATTTATATAATTGTAAAAGTTCTGAACCTGTATACGTTTTCTCTTGTGATTCAAATGAACCATCTGCTTGTACAACAGAGGCTGTTGTTATAACTTTTGCATTTAATTTTTCCAAGGCGTAGAACATCCTGAAGTTGGCAAATATCTCTTCATTCCAATTCCAAGCATATGTAGCACTTGAAATATAAGGAGCAAAATTATGCCCTATTTCATGCATTATTCCAAAACACCAATCTCCTCTCCGAATCGTTTGAAGCGATTCGTAAATATAGTTTTTATTCCATTGTATCGGATTTCCGGCATATGCCCATGCATCAATCTCTTTAGAACGAATTGAGATAATTTTTCCATCAAAAGGAACCTTTCCCCTAAATAATTCCTTATAACATTCATATACATCATCCATATTGGCAAGCCATTCATCAATCAATTGATCGGATATGGGCACTAAGTCCTGAGAAACAACTAAACGAAAATGTTTGCTTGTACGAATATATAGATCTTGATTCTCTTTTAAAACAACATCATCAAAATAGGCAAGTCCTCTAGAAGCTGCTGCAGTATTACCTAATCTTAAACATAGAATTATCTCTCCATTTTCTGGAACATCATCTATTTCTAATACCAAGTCTTGCCATTTAGAGTGCGAACCTGTAAGCGCTCCAGAAGTAGGGGCCCAAAGATAATCAAGACAGAGATTAGCTCCCATACCACCGTCTATCATATCAGTTTTAACTTTAGCTGATGCCTTATAATAGCCACCAGACTTTAACCCGGTCACCTTTTGAGCAAACATTACATCAGTGTCCTCATCCAATGCAATAATGGCCAAGCAACGGGAATTATTTACACCACTATTCTCCTTTTGCTCTACAATTGCTGCCTTTGCATTCCACCCCCCAATGTAACTCCATACTCCAGACACAGCTATTGTTGATAAATCCATCGAAATATCATCTTCCATATCACCATTCACAATCAATGAAGGATTTGTTTTATCTTCTTCCAAGGGAATGGTTGTATCTGGTTCCTGTCTAAAATTGTTTGAATCTGAACATGAGAAAAAGACAGTACATAATACTAATAAACAAGTGCTTGTATGCATGACTAAAAAATGAAATAAAATAGTATAGAATATGTAAGAGTTGGCAGCATTGCCACCAAACTCTCACATATTAAACTATTATCTAAAAATTAGGAGTAAAATTATACTGAATTGGAAAACCTCCTTCATCCTTGTATCCATTATCCACAACCTTAAGATCAAAGTGTACAACACCTGTTTTCATATCAACCCAAGAACCATTATCTATAACCTGATCATGACCCCGGCCATAATTTTCATTTGCTCTGTCTATAAAATCTCCAAGTTTTTTTCTATCCGGATATCCCTCAACAGACTCATCAAGAATATTGAAATGAATCACACCTCCACTCCACTTATTGTTGTAATTAATACAATATTTATGCGCCTTTTCATTCTGAGAAGCCGGCCAACCATTCTCACCTGCTAAATAGATTGCAGGTGCTGTAATTCTATTATTCTTTTCCTCACCCCAAATTTCCTTTTCATAATCACCTGCTAATGTTCTAAAAGGCTGAATATAAATCACGCCACTTTCTACTTTAGTTCCCGTAAACAATTCTGATTCATCAAGCACAAGCGCTAACAAATAGGAGTCGGTTCCATCAAAAGGCATAGATGTCAGATCGACTTGATAAGAAACATCGACCTTCTTTTCACCAGCAGTAATCGCTTCTGTCGATACATTGACTTTAGATGGATCGAATGGGATGAATGAAGTATTGTTTGCTGCATTGTAAGATTCTACCAGAGAATTATCTACAGTCAATTTTACCGGCTGTTCATTGCTAATAGGAGCATTCATTTCAACTGAAATTTTTCCATTTCCCGATTTATTAACCACTACCTGATCTGCACCTGTTACCCACATCTTAAGTGTATTCAACTGAACCAACACATAAATTGGCTCCTTTTGTTGAATCTGATATACATCTGAAGCCATAACCAAAGGAAGTAGGAAAATATCGTCACTTTCCATTTTCCCACAAGTGAACGTAATACTTGTTTTATAGTTCATAGTCTCAGGATCCAATACTCCGGTATTAACCTTATAGTATTCAGATGGGAGTAGTTTATAATCAATATCGTTGGCATCATTATAAACTTCAACTGCTGTAGCATCTGCTTCATAAGTCACCATATTAGCATCTATTGTAGTAAAATTAGAAGTTGCTTCGATTTCAACTGTCTGAGGTAATAAAACATCTCTGATAAAACTCAATGAAAAATTCTCCTCAGGGACTTTAACTGTAAATGTTGGTTTTACAATATTAGGAATAAGCAATACCTGTGCTGCATCCCCTTTATCCTCCACCTCAACAGATGAAGCATTCAAAGAAAGAGGGAGTACGTAATTATTAGCAGTAGAAATACCTTTTGCCGCAAGAGCTTTTGGCTTAATCACGACGGGTAATTCTACTACCTTATCCGTTTTATTTAACTTGATAGCAGATGGGAAGTCATAATACTCAGCTGGCATCAACTGATAATTTGTCCCATTAAGATTATTGTATTCTGTTAATAATGTCTCATCTACCCCAATGGTTAAATCGAGCTCTTTTGAAAGTCCGTAAATTCTCGAAATGTTAACTACTGTCTCTTGTTCGTCGTAAATCGATATGGTATTCACCGTATAAAGACCTGTTTTATCAAATACTGGATCCGGTTTTATAGTAATTGGCGACAACTCTGCCTCACAAGCAAACATCACACCAATGAGGGCAGTCGAAAATAATATTTCAAAAAATCTTTTCATAATAAGACTGTATTTTTATCGTTTCAATTCCATACAATCAATAGAACACTCTCTATTAATAGAATGGAGCTTGTACTAATTCTGGATTAAGTTCACACTCAGACGCTTTTATAGGCATAAGGTAATGTTTAATGTCAAATCGCTTAATAGCTGCCTCTGTCATAGAGAAGAACTCTTTATCTGTGGCGTTTTCTCCTTTTGACATATCAAGACCATACTCGTTGTGATTAAAAGCACCATTCGGTCCGTGAGCAATAAACCAACGACGTACATCAAAGAAACGCTGACACTCATAACAAAGCTCTATTTTTCTCTCATGGCGTATCATTTCACGCATCTCTTCCTGAGAATAACTACCCTCATAAGGTGCAATACCCGCACGTTTTCTAATAGCATTAAGATATTTCAAGACCTCATTATGCTGAGATTCTCCGTAATATTCATTAAGTGCTTCTGCATAGTTCAGATACACCTCACCTAAACGAATGATTGGGAATGGCACATTTAAATTCCATGTGTCTTTAGCCTTTTCTTTATTTGAGCAGTAATTAAGCGGAATGTTTTTACGAACGGAAAAACCGGTTGTATTTTTATCACCAGGAGTCGATCCATTGCCTGAAACACCTTTATACCAAAAGTCGACTATACCATAACCGTCCTCATCTTGATACGAGTCCTCTTCATTGGGGTACGCATAAGATACACGCTGATTAGGGAAGTGAATGTTAGCATAGAAGCGAGGTTCACGATTTACAAACATGTGGAATGTATTTGCAATGGTACCATTAGCGGCTTCAGTAGAAAATTCTTTATTTTCAAACCATTCATCCAATGGGCGAGCCTTTGAACCGTCTGCCATAAAGAAGTCATTAATCATACCTAACGGCAGTGAATAACGACCATTCCAACCATACCAACGAGCAGGCACTGCACATCTTGCATACCACTGGATAGAATTCGGATGCCCCCATATTAACTCAGGATTTTGATCTTTACCCCAAGTTGTAGTAATTGTACGTATATTCTCAACCACCTCATCGAAAGTAGGTTCACCAGATTCAGCATTAGGCTCTTTCAGACTATATCCATAGTTATCAATTACATCTTTTGCCGCATCTGCTGCTACTTTCCAAAGTTCCTTATCATACTCTGCTGAAATAAGAACTGTTCCATCATTATTTTTCCAATTACTATATACACTGTTGCCATTATATAACGGACTTGCAGCCATTAGATGCATACGTGACTGAATAGCACGAGCCGCCCCGATTGTTGGAAGACCTAATTCAATAGACTCATTGCGTTCTTTAGGCATACCATTTTCGCAGGCCCAATCAATCTGTTCACTAATCCATCGAACACACTCTGCAAAAGGTTTACGTGCCTGGGAAGCAGCTATTTCATCTGCAGTTCTACTACTTTCCTCTATTGGAATAGGACCATACAAACGAAGTAAGAGATAATGATAGTACGCACGCATGAAAATTGCTTCTGCGTATTTTGTACGACGTTCAAGTTCCCCCATCTCAACACATCTATCAAGATTCTCCAAGAAGATATTAATATGACGGATAGCTTGATAATAACGCACAAAGAAATATAAATTATAACCTGTATAACCATAGTAATTATCTGGCGACATCAAGCCTTCAGAAATATTACGAATATTACTTTCCATAACATAAGCAGCCTCGTCAGTACACCAAAAATATGGTATTTGACCGCTATAGTGCATTTCTTGCACCATAAAATCATCACTATACATGCGCGAATACCATTTTTTTGTTTCAACTTCTGAAGCAAAGATTTTATCAATAGTATTTAATTCGCCCGCGTCCTGTTCAAGATAATCAGAACAAGAAGAAAATACTAGTAACATTAATACAATATGTATATATTTTTTCATATTTATTTACTGTTAAAATGATAAATTCAAACCAAGATAAATAGTTTTCTGCATGGGATAAGAGTCTGCACTTGTCTCTGGATCCCAAAAATCAGAGTAGAATTTGCTTATTGTAAGAAGATTCACACCCTGAAGATATACACGCATAGATTTTGCATGAATTTTTTTAGTGAGATTTTCAGGAAGAGTATATCCTAATTCAATATTTTTTATACGCAGATAACTTGCATCCCGTTGCCACCATGTTGATGTTTTGTAGTTGTTTGCATTTGCACCATAACTCAAACGAGGTGAAAAGGCGTTTGGATTTGGATTATCCTCTGTCCAGCGATCAAGGAACATAGTCATGACATTACCCATGTACTTAGGACTACGGTCTGCTTGGAATGGCTGAAAATACCATCCTCCAGTTAAATAAGTAGAACGATTACCCGCTCCTTGTAACAGGAATGAAAAATCAAATCCTTTATATTTAAGAGATGCACCAAAACCATAAACTAACTCTGGCATTGACGGATCACCAATCCAAGTTCTGTCAGCTTCAGTAATCTTACCATCATCATTCAGGTCTTCATAACGAATATCACCTGGGCGAAGCTGTGTCTTATCCATCGAGAACTGCTCATAATATTCAGGCATGTTATCCAACTCTTCTTGAGAAAATAGGTGCATAGCTTTATATCCCAAAGTCAAACCATAACGAACCCCCTTGTAATCTTGCCAAGGATACGCATAATATTTACCGTCTTTAAGGACAGTATTTCTGGTAAAGGTAAAGTTACCCCTTGCTGAAATAAATAGATCTTTATTAATTTGTTTAGAATATTCTCCAGAAATTTCAAAACCTTTATTTTCCATTTCACCCATATTGGCATAAATATCAAAACCGTTTGGAAGACCCGCAACTTCAGAGGTTTGAGGTGACAAGAAAATATTTTCACGTTTTTCATAGAACACATCTGCATTTAAGCGGAAATTATTAAAGAAACCGAGCTCAACACCGAGATTGTATTTTGTCGCAACCTCCCAAGTAACATCACTGTTTGCCATACGTCCTTCTCCGATTCCAGATTGGTATTGGTCATAATTAAGGCCGAGGTTGTTATACCCACCTGCAGATTCATTGATTGTGGCAAGATAAATAAAACGAGTTGAAGGAATCTGATCATTACCGACCTGTCCGATAGACGCACGTAACTTTGCCCATGTTAAAACTTCATTACCAGCCAACCAAGATTCCTCCGAAGCCACCCAGCCCAAAGCAATTGCAGGGAATATACCCATTCTATTACCCTTAGCAAAGTTTTCAGAACCATTAAAACCAACATTTGCCTCTAAAAGATAACGATTATCATAACCATACGTAACACGTCCTGCAAGACCAAGACTACGTTTAGGTAAGGATGTAATATAATCCATTCCTTGAATCATGTAGCGATTGTCCTTTACAAATCCCATAACTAGTCCACCAACATCGTGTTTTCCGAATGTACGGGAATAGTTGATAGTAGCTTCTGCATACTGTGAACGAGTAGACGAACTTGAGTGACTATAATTAAGATAATCCTGATATGAACTTGCATACCATTCTGTTGCTAACAAGTCACCGTTTTCATCACGGCCTGTTGGTTCGAAAAAGTTTATACTACGAGAACGAGTATCTGCAGCATCAGTACTATAGTCATAAGCGTAAGTGAGTTTTGCAGTCAAGCCCTCTGTGATAAAATCCAAATTCTGATCTACAGTTAAATTTGCCCTTAAAGCATTGGAGATATTTTTTACGTAACCCCGTTGAGTTAACATGTTATATGGATTATTAAGACCATCACGGCCGGCCAATCTACCATCCTTTAATATGACAGGAAAAGCATTAGGTGCTGCATTAATTATATCACGATAAATAGAAGCGGAACCACCTTCAGCAGGCTCTGTATTCTCGGAGACATTTCCCTGTATGCCAAAACTAACGGTTGTTTTGGGAGATATATCCATATCTACATTTGAACGGAAATTATAACGCTTATAATTTACATTTTCACCAAAACTCCCAATAGAAGAAGGTACCCAAGAATAAGAGCCCGGATTGATATGATACTGTCCCTCTTGATTATAGAAAGATACCGCAGTGAAATAGCGTGCATATTTACCACCACCAGAAATATTTACACTCAGTTTCTCTGACATTGTTAAATCTTTCATCAAAACCTCTTGCCAATCAACATTTGGATATACCTCTGGATCTGTCTGATCACGCATTGCCTTAATCTCGGCATCCGAATATTTAAACGAAGAAGAAATACCAGCAGTAGCATCTACAGCTTCATTGAAAAGCATTGAACGAGTCGCCGCATCTACAAAAGACAGACGCTTACTAGGTGCAGAAAAACCATGTTCATAACGAACATCTATTTTAGCTGGACCATCATAACCACGACGTGTATTTATAAGAATTACACCATTAGCGCCACGAACACCATAAACTGCTGTTGCAGAAGCGTCTTTCAATACAGAGAAAGATTCAATCTCAAGTGGATCTACATTCTCAAGCGGACGTTCTATACCATCAACAAGCACGAGCGGATTAGGATCACCTGTGAAAGTTGCTATACCACGAATCCAGAATTGAGCATCATCCTTACCTGGCTCTCCCGAAGATTGAAGAGCAACAAGACCTGCTACATTACCAACTAAAGATTGACTTAGTGAACGGACAGGAACCTGTAATTGGACAGGTTTTACGGAAGAAATAGAACCTACAACTGTTTCTTTTTTCTGAGTACCGTAACCTACTACTACAACTTCATCAAGACTTTGTGCGTCTTCTTGGAGAAGAATTTTGAGCCTTTGCCCACCTTTTACTTTGATCGTTTGTGTAATAAATCCAACATACGAGACCTCAATTGTTGAATTGTTAGGAACATCAATTTTGAACTGCCCATCTAAATTAGTCACAACTCCATAGTTTGATTGCCCATTTAGTAACATAATGTTAACACCTGGTAATGGCGTTCCTCCCGTATCTGTTACTACACCCGTAACTAAATTTTGTGCAGAAACAACCATACCAATCAATAAGAAGGCAATAAGTAGCAACATTTTGCTTTTTAAGAACTTCATACTGTGATTTTTTTAAGGTTAATAAATGTTTTGAATATCGCTGCAAATATACCCGCACTGACACCACCTGTTTTAACAAAATCGTCCTTTTTTATACAAATATTGTATTTTAATAGTTTTATAAAGATTTAGATTAGTGCAATAAAGATTATTCTTATATATTTGGACGAAATTTATATTTAATACAAATATGAGTAGCAATAGTTTTTTTACATTTATCTTTTGGACTTCCGTATTTATTTTGTGCACTAAACCAACATTTGCAATAGATACAAATTTAAAGTTTGAGCATATGGATATCTCAACAGGTTTAAATTCAAACACGGTTTATTGTACATTTCAAGATAGTAATGGTCAAATGTGGTTTGGAACCAATGATGGATTAACAACATATGATACATATACATTTAAAACTTGGAGAACAGACTCCAATAACCCTTATTCTATTGGTAATAATGGAATCTACTGCATATACGAGGACCGCAATAATCGACTATGGATAGGCACCGAAAAGGGACTATATCTTTTCAACAAAGATTTAGATAAATTCCAACAAATAAATGGATTAAACATCGAAAAATCACATATAAGATCAATCTCAGAGGATTCACATGGTAAAATATGGGCAGCGTCACTGGGACATGGTATCTTCAAATATAATCCAAATAATAAAGAACTTAGAAACTATAGACAATCACAGAATGTTGGACTTAATTCAGATTATTCAACAAAGATATTATCTGACTCATTAGGCAATATTTGGTGTCTCGCATCCGGGAGTTATTTACATAGATACAATCACGATAGCGATACTTTCGAGAAAATTCTTATAAAAGATAAAAAAAATGGTATGGTTGAAACAAATGCATTCACTATGTGTTTAGACTGGAAAGGAGATCTTTGGATTAGTGGTTGGGACTGTGGGATATTTCATTATTCTATCGAAGAATCCTGTTTTAAAAATTATCTGACGGACAGGGGCCGACCAATATTACAGGGGCGCATCCATACAATTAAGGCGTTCGAGCCTAACAAGATATACATTGGTTCAGATCAAGGGTTGACATTGTTTGATCCATCTACGCAAAAATACATTACCACTTCTTACAACCGAAACAATAGCAGTAGTTTATCTGATGACTTTGTCTATGATATCCTAAAAGACAATGAAGGTGGGCTATGGATCACTACATATTTTGGTGGTATAAACTATTCAAATCCCAATAGTTCAAACTTCACTATTAGACATTGCGCAACTGAATCAGCAAGAGGAAGAATTATCAGTAAATTTCATGAAGATAAAAATGGTGATATATTCATCGGGACAGATGATGGAGGATTATTTATATATAATCCGATCAAAGACAAGTGCCATCGATATACAATTGATAAATCTAATCCTAATTTAAATATTCACGCAATTTGGAGCAATGATACATACCTTTGGATTGGTACTTATTCTAAAGGCCTATATAGAATAAACCATAAAACAAAATATGTCGAGCATATACCCTATTTTGAAAAAGACGGCATAACAAACGAAAGTATATATTCTATACATGAAGATTTATCTGGAAAAATATGGATTGGTACCAAAACTGCAATTTGGACATGGACAAAAAAACATGGATTTATAAAAGAAAAGGAGTTAGGTTACAATAGTGATATTATTGCTATATGTGAAGACTTAAAAGGGAGCATTTGGTTCGCATCTCTTAATAAGGGAATACTAAAATACACTCCTACTACCCACAATATTACCCACATTTCTAAAGGCTCCAATGGAATCAAAATACCTAATGAAATTACATCTATGTCACTACATATGGACTACCTTTTTATTGGGACCTCAGGGCAAGGGCTAATAAAATATCATATTCCAACAGAATCCATAACAAAAGAGAAATGTTCAAATATTGAGATGGAACATCTATCCATTTATAATATTATAAGCTATAAAGACAATCTTTGGCTCAGTACCAATGAAGGTCTACTCTGTTATAATCCATCTATCGCAAAATGTAACATTTTGGGTAAATATGATGGATTAAATACAAATCTTTTCAATCCTAATTCAGGAATAGTTGCATCAGATGGTAAAATTTATCTCGGTTCAAATAATGGGTTCAATATCGTCACTCCAGATAGACTTAAAAGCAATACTGTAAAACCTAACACTATATTTATCCATACATCAAATACTCTTTATAAACATACAGACAGTACAATCTTATACAAATGGCACAATCCATTCACCATCAAATTTGCTAGTCTAAGCTATCACTCACCAATAAATAACAAATACAAATATTATCTGGAAGGTTATCATAGTAATTGGATTGAGACCAACTGGAAAAATAATCACGTTACCTTCTCAGATCTTCCCTGTGGCAAATATACATTTTGGGTATGTTCTTCTAATAATGATGGAGTATGGGGGACACCTATTTCTTGGAATATTATAGTAAAACCGCATTGGTGGAATAGTAAAGTAGCTATAATAATATATATTCTTATATGTATGGCTCTAGTATTCGGTATTATCACTTACTCAATCATGCACCACGTTCAAAAAAAGAAAAATAGAATAGCGAAAATTAAATATGTTAGGGAAAAGACTCGCATTGAAACTGAGCTACAGTTTTTTTTCAATCTAGCACAAGAGATTCGAACTCCTATCATGTTGATAAATAATCCAATAAATGAAATTGCTAGTATCGAAAATTTACCAGAAAATATAGCACAAAAAATTTCTATCATCCAAAATAGTTCTAAAAAACTTTCTAATCTTGCAGATGAAATTCTTGACTTAAAAAAAATAAATGCAGAAGTAAATATTTATCCTACACCCATAATAGATTTAACAAGCCAGATTGTTAACACCTTTAAAGCAAACAATTCTTTTCTTGACGTGGATATCGTGTTCATTGATGAAATCAAAAAAAATGTAGTCGCCAACCTTAACATAGATGCATGGAATAAAATTATGAACCATTTGCTTTCAAATGCATTAAGATTTACCAACAACCTTATAGAGGTCAGAGCAAAGATCTATAAAAATAATATTATCATTACTATACATGATAATGGAATTGGTATTTCACAAGACGACATAAAGAATGTATTTAATGCTTTTTGGCACTATGATAAGACCAATAGGGTAAATGTATCAGGCTTTGGACTCGGACTTACAATATCAAAATTATTATTGTACAAAATGGATATGACTATAAATATCGAAAGTGAAGTAAACAAATTTACTACATTCACCATTAGTATACCGATTTACGAAAAAAGCATAGAAAATGAAACAATACTAGAAAGAATTCAAGATTTGAACTCATTAGACACTCCTTCAGTAGCGAATATAAATCAATCTGAGATAGATTCGTATTTAAGAAAGCACAATAGAATACTAATTGTAGATAATGACAGAGATTTACAATTATATTTAGCTGACGCACTCTCAAAAGAGTACAAAATTTACACAGCATCTAATGGAGAAGAAGCTATGGAGATACTCTCTATTGGGGAAAAACCAGATATAATAATCTGTGAAGTTATGATACCTAAAATGAATGGCATAAATCTCTGTAAACGGTTAAAAAAAGATGCTAATTTATACAATATACCTATTATTATGTTTGCAGATAATACTGACATTAACACTAAAAGCTATTGTATTCAAAATGGTGCCGAAGCCTTCATTGAGAAGCCAATTAATGTTGATTATTTGAAAATAAGAATAAAAAATATTTTAGAAAAAAGAAAATTACTACAACTTTTTTTTAGCAAACACTCGTTCATTACTCTATCAGAACCTTCTGATAACAATGTTGACGATTGTTTCCTAAAACAATTTAGTGACATTGTTGTCCAATGTATTTCAAAACACGACCTTACAGTGGATGATGTAGCTAAGGAAATGTGCATGAGTAGAAGCGTTCTATTTAAAAAGGTCAAAGAAATAACAGAAATGACACCCAATAATTATATAAAAGCTATAAGACTCCAAAAGGCTGCAGAATTATTAATTCAAGAAGAATACAAGATCAATGAAATATGCTACTTAGTAGGATTCAACAACCATAGTTATTTTACAAAGTGTTTTGTTGATTATTTCGGTCTACTCCCCAAAGAATATATTGCAAAAAGAAAGAAAGAGGAGCAGCGTAATGAGAAAGAAAAAACAAGAAACGATATTCATCCTTTTTCGTGCCAAAACCCTGATTAAATAGGGATACACTCAAAAGATAACAATATCATTACAAGATAGTCATTTTTATTTCTTTAAATATTCCGTACGACAGGAAGTTATACAAGTAATTGTTCTGCATTACGTCTGAACCTATTGTTACATCAATAGTAGCCTAAAAAGGCGTGCGTTACCAGTAATGATTTGGTACGAGCTCCCTTGACAATATGGACCTATATAGAAATATCCAATGTATAATTGTTAGGTAGCAATATAAGTAAACCGCTGCACCATCGTGACAAAGAATGACTTACGGATATTGGGTAGCTATAGCCAAAAGGCAAGCGATTAGAATAGCCCCTAGTATATAAGATTACACAGACATCATACTGCTGATGAAGAGAAATGGGGGCTGAATCGATCGTTAGTCACTTATATAGAATCTCCCCGTATTTCCCCTACCGACATCGTAACAGGTAGGTCAACATTAAGGGAAGCCGAAAGGGATACAGGTAAAAGATTACAGAGAATGCGAATACTTTCGTTTAATGCAGAGTATTGAGATTATAAATATAAATTTGTATCTTTGCGAACTATGGAAATAGGAACGGCTGTCAACGCAATACAAGAAGAAGGTTACACAAAAGGTTTCGTACTGTTGTATGACAGTCGTTCCACTTTGTACAATCAATGCTTACTTTATTACTAACTATCAAGAATTGAAAGTACAATATTATTTTATGCAAGCAAAGTACGAATTACTTGATTCGAACGAACTTAAATTTGTAGCTTTGCATCAAATTATTCTAATGAGATATATTCCATAGCGAATACGTTTTTGAGCTGTTGACTTCGTTTCTGACGCGAAGTAAGTTTAACCGCAGTGTTACCAAGTATGACGGCGATAAAATATGTGAAGCGTTTCATTTGCTGAATCGGGACTCTCCATAATATTGTGTAAATAGAAAACTACGGGATTCTTCTCGTAGTTTTTTTATTTATATATTAACTTTGTAAAAAAGCAGATTTTATGGACATCCCCAAAGAATTTTTAAGTAAAGAGTTCCTGTCTCAGTTTAAGACAGGTGAAGATGTTACCGCTTTCATGAAAGAGCTTCATACTCGTGTCTATGAGCAAATGTTGGAAGCTGAACTTGATAACCACTTAGGTTATGAGAAACACTCCAATCAAGGCGATCATAGTGGCAACTCCCGCAATGGTAGTTATAAGAAGCAGATTCAAACAGAGATGGGAGAATCTGTTATTCAGGTTCCTCGTGATAGAAAAAGTGAATTTGAGCCAGTTGTAGTCCCTAAGCATCAATCCCGTGGCTTGTCTATTGAACGTCTTGTAATCTCTCTTTATGCCAAAGGCATGAGCGTATCTGACATTGAGTCAGAAATGCAAGAAATATACGGTATCAATCTTTCCACCTCCGCTATCTCTATTATTACCAATAAAGTCAGCCAGGCTGCTTCAGAGTGGCAGAATCGTCCTTTGGAGAGCTTATATATGATTGTCTGGATGGATGGTATCGTATTTAAAGTCAGGGAAAATGGTAAGGTCATCAACAAGACCGTTTATTTATGTGTAGGTCTAAATAAGGAAGGCTTGAAAGAGGTATTGGGTATGTGGGTTGGTAAAAATGAGAGCGCTGCCTTCTGGATGGGCGTTTTAACGGATCTCAAAGCTCGTGGTGTAGAAGATATACTGATTACGGTTACTGATAATCTGAATGGATTTACAGAAACTATCAAGAGTGTGTTTCCAACATCTACCACTCAAATATGCGTAGTGCATCAAATAAGAAACTCCTGTCGGTATGTGGTCTGGAAAGAAAAAAAGGAGTTTACTTCTGATTTAAAGAATATCTATAATGCACCTACTAAAGAAGCCGCAAAGATGGAGTTGGAGAACTTTGAGCAAAAATGGGGGACTAAATATCCATATGCGATACGCTCATGGAGAAATAATTGGGAAGAACTCACCGTATTCTTTGACTTCCCGGTTGAAATTAGAAAGATCATATATACAACGAATCTCATTGAAAATCTGAACGGAAAAATTAGAAAGTACACCAAAAACAAGCTATCATTCCCAAATGATGATGCCTTGAAAAAGTCTGTGTATCTGGCTATTACAGAAATAGAAAAGAAATGGTATCAACCTATTTGGAATTGGGCATTGATTTTTAATCAATTTATAACTATATTTGAAAACAGGATTCAAGTATAAAACTCGAATCCTCTAGTTTTCTATTTACACAAAATCGTGGACAGTGCCGCTGAATCAACGACTTGCTTTGACGTTTGGTCAAATTTCTAATCGTGAAAGTCCGCGAGATTTGATGGTCGCTTTTGAAACTCATCACTCCAAATGTTATCATTTAGAGATATTCAGTAAATGTTCCTCTTTCTTATAAATCAAGAGAAAAATATTACTTTACGTGAGCTTTTCTCTTATTTTTTTCGGCCAAATTGCCAGTCTTCTATCTTTCTTATGGAATATTATTTATATATTCTTATTTTTTTCTTTCCAACCATGCATTATGTATATGTCTTTTCAGGGGAAGTTAAAACCTCTCCTCTTTTCCTCTTATTTTAGTCCGATTATGCTGCTGTTCTTTTTTCTTTTCGATCTTTTCTATCATAAACACCGCATTAGCCGTATGTATTCCAAAGAAGATTCAAAGCATTTCTGTTTTCCTGTTTCTAGCTTTTATTCTGACCAGTGAGTAATGTTGTTTCTGCGTTCCCAAACTACCTTCCAGCCGGATAGCTCCTTCACGGCTGAGTTCCGACCGTAAGATTTTCAGAAGTGGCTCATCTTTGGTTGCTCTGCCCTTACGCTTAAAGGAAGTACCTATAGATGTTTAGTACAAAATTTCCGGTTGGCATTATTAGCATGGATTGAATCCGCTGCAAGCGTCTTAATTCTAACCTTGATCAGTTGTTGTTGCAGATGAATCAGTCTTTTAAACGTACTCCTTTGCTAAAAGCCTTAAAGGAAAAGGAGGCTCCATCTATCCGTATATTATTGACTTTGACTCCGAATTCAACAAATTTGGTTTCCTTACCCCTGATAATGAGACGAAGGTAATGCCGGTCGATATTCACAATACGATTGGACACTTTTTTGCCTCCAAATAAATTCTTCCCTTACCCAAGGACCGTCTGTATGACCGAGAAACATCTTTGGTAATCAGAGGATAGTGCAAGCCTGTTTCCATAGGATGAATGAAGCCGATCCGCTGATCAAGTAATTTTCCAATAACTGAAGTAACCTGCGTGTAATCATACGAGGCTGTGATTTCTTGCATTTACACAGTCTACTATAAGCAAGATAGGCATGGCGTACATCAAGATACTTGTTACGGAGATGTTGTATGTGCAATGTCCGGTAATGTTTGCACAGATGACGATGAAGCCATACGATATCTTCCCATAAGAGTTTGACATTAGTAGGAAAGCGAAGATGGCTGTCATAACAGGTGGCATCGGTTATACAGTAAGCCCCGATAAAATTCCCATTGTCTAGTATCTTTTTCGCTCGATCTTTACGTAAAAAACGATTATACGAAAAATGAGCAAAGAAGATTTTTTAGAAATTCTATCCCGACAGCAACGAAGCGGTTTGACGATAAAAGACTTCTGTGTCAACGAAGCCTATATCGAATCAAGTTTTTATTATTGGTAAGGAAACTTTGGTCTCTCACAATCTTACTATGCGGAAAGGTCCTCTTCCGAAGAGTTTGCTCCTGCCAATTTGACCTCCTCCACTCCCACCCCGTCCTATGATAGAGTAATTATGGGATCCGGGGAAATACATTTGTTGGGGCAGTTCCGAAAAAGGGAACATAGCATGGAGGCAACTAATTCACTCGTTACAAAACTTTGACGATATTTTTTAAGCATATCGAACTCTGTAAAAACTAAACAAGGTTCGATTTCGGATAATTTTTTGTATCTTTACCACATGTTTTTTATTTCAGATTACCCCTTTTGACCGTCAAACCGTTTTTTGGGGGGAGTATGTAGGTCAGCGGCATTACTGCCGCTGACCCCATTAAAAACTGTACATGCAACTTTCACCGCATACAGCTCCGATAATTCTAAATTTAATTCTCACGAAATTAAACCGGCTCTTTCGATGACTTGTTTCCAATAAAGTTTTATTATGCACGTTGACAGGCATACTTTCGTTTCCGCCTTTCAAAGTAGGTATCCCATGAAGGGTCAAACGGATTGGCTTTGCACTTCACCTTGACATGTCGCCTGATTGGAATGTCTGCCAGTTTACGTAGTATGAACTTATCCTTTATACCACCACATACATATTCGAATCCGAATATCCAGCTTCTGCTTCCATCACGGATAAAGTATTTGTTCCGTATCCATTCTCTTGACTTGTCGGTATGCTTGCGATTATGCCCATCTCTTTATCTGATTTATCAGGACCTGCTCACATCGGCAGAACACTTCCTTTGAAACCACATGACTATTAGTTCCCCCATCCCTGTATTATAGGGTTGAGTTTCCCTATCAGTTCCTGCTGCGACAATGCTTTACCTTTGGCTAGGATTATTTCATGCAGTTTGACGGTGAACCGTTTTTGACTTTTCTTAGATGGTTTGATTATCAATGTACCGTTATACTTCCGGACATTGAACCCCAAAAAGTCAAATCCCTCGCTGATGTGTGTTATCAGTGTCTTTTCTTCGGATAGCATGAGACCACGCTTCTCTAGAAACCCTGTCAGCATGTGTTTTATATCCTCCAATGTTTTCCGTTTGTCTGCTGTAACGATGAAGTCGTCCGCATAACGCACGCAATTCACTTTCGGATGATAGAGCCTCCCATCGATATAACTTACCTTATTCTTCTCTTTCAGTATTCTTTCCATGCCGTCAAGTGCGGCATTGGCAAGTGTCAGTGAGATGATACCGCCCTGCGGAATACCTTCTACGACCGGTTGGAGCAGTTTGTTGAATACGACTCCACTTTTCAGCCATTTCCCTAAGATATGCTTGTCGATTCGTACGTTATCGAGAAGCCATTCGTGGCTGATGTGGTCAAAGCACCCTTTGATGTCCCCCTCCAATATCCATTGGGGAGAACAATTCCTGCTTAGCCATCTGTGCAGGGCATCAATGGCGTCTGCCGTGCTCCTGAACTTTCTAAACCCATAAGAGTTAGCATCCGCTGTTGTTTCCGTAACTGGTTCTAATGCCATCAGATAAAGAGTCTGCATAGCCCTGTCCCTCATGGTTGGACCCCCGAGCGGTCTCATCTTTCCGTTCTTCTTGGGTATGTTAACCCTTTTCAATGGGAGGGCTCTGTACCCTCTCCGTTTCAAAGAACACACAGCGTTTACCTTCCCGACATCAGTGTCCCATAATACATGGTCAACCCCTACCGTACGTTTGCCTTTATTGGAGGTCACCTTCCTTACAGCAAATGCCTTGGCTTCGTAAGAAGTGACAAGAAGGTGTTGCAAGGCTCTGACCTTGTTGTACCTTTTCTTTTTCTGAGCTTTTGCTATTCGGATTTGCAGCTTTCTAACCTTGTACTCACATTTGGAAAAATCTATTTCTTTCCATGTATTGCTGTGCTTGGCTGAAGATGTACACTCGGCTTTCGCCTTGCTCCTTTGCTGTTTCTTCATTTCTTTCGAGTTCTACAATCGTTTCACAAAGAATTACCCTGCGGAAGTCTGCCTGCTTTCGCATGAGGTGACGTTTAAACCTCTATCCTCCGCATGACACGGAAGCTTTCGCTTTCTCCATAATCCTTTACCCGCACCTCGCTCGGCTTTTCTTGCGATTAGCTTACCTATCCGAATACAGCTAGGAGAAACTACGGGCTTATCAAGTTCCATACAAGTAACTGACGATTGACTTAGAGTCCGCCTCTCCACCGGAAGTATGATGTCCGTGTAGCCTTACATCCCCAAAAGACTATCCTGACTGCCCACCTTTTGGCTATAGCTTGTAAATATCCATAAGCAATTTCTTTATTACGATGGTGCAGCGATTCACATATGTTACTCATATCAGTCAGCCTAACAGCCTATACATTGGATATTTCTGTAAAGGACAGCATTGTCAAGAGGGCTTCGCACCAAACCATTACTAGTAAAGCACGCCTCTTTAGGCTACTATTGACGGAATAATAGGTTTAGACGCAGTGCTAAACAATTACTTATACGACTTCTTATCGCACGAGATGCTTAAAAACACAAAAAGGTAACCAATTTATTATGAATTAGTTACCTTTTTGTGTTTTATGAATATCCTTATTTAGAAATTGATCAAAATGTGTCAAGTTATCGCTGGCAAGAGTTTATCAAAATAGCAACTATCATATCTTTGAAGAATATGCTTACTACCTGATTAGTGAAGCATGGCAAAAGCACATTAGTCATATTTTCCAACTTAGTGGTAACGTTTACGCGTTCAATTCGGCAACTATTAACATATACCCTTCAGACTTTTGGTGAACTAAATTCTGCAAGAATAAAGGTGGTCTCAAAGGGAATACAATGGAAATGTAGGTTACTCCAAAGTATACTTTTCAGACGCAAGCATACTTTTGAGGATATTTTATCCGCAGCAATACTATCCAGAGATGCTTCGTTCGGTAATACATTACAACAAAGAACAAAAAAAATATAGTTTGTTTTCTTGACCAATCAAGCGCACATTTTTGCCATTCCAAAAACCACTGGCAAATAAAACAGCTTTTCAAATAGCTGAAACAGCACCTTAAAATCAAAACGTTTTTAGGGTACTACAAAGAATGCAGTTCGGATATAAAATTACGCCGTAATATACGGCCACTGTCTGCCGCCTATCGTTCAACACGACATACAACTTGATAGAAGCACATAAAAAGTGTTTCAAATATAGGGTATCTCGCTGACCGATAAAACGCTTCCCGAGACCTATAAAAAATAAATTCCAAAATGATAAAGAACAATTGCAACCAGATGGACCAAGTTCATTCAAGGTTTAACTTACTCCAATTTTAATGGGGCACTAGTGAAGTTCGATTTTAATATATAGCAACTTCATCTACAAGCAAATAAGCTGATTTTCCTCTTGATTCATGCCAAGCTGGAATAGAGTTTTCACATGACATAACAACTCGTACATAACGAGTTGTTACAGGGAAGAAGCTCAATGTGTGAGTATGTATTCCTTTAGCCGTATTCTCTTTTAGTGGTTGATACAATTCAGAAGCCACCGTGAAATAATTTTCTCCATCGTCAGAAATCTGAACTTTAAAACCTCGAGTATCAAAAAATAACTCACCAAGCCAAGAATGGCATGAAACATAAACAGAAATGGAAACACTTTCCACTTGTGTCGGTTGCATTAAATCAATTGTTGCGTCTAAACCGTTATTACTAAAACCTACCCAACGTTCAGTTCGATAGTCTTCTCCGCCTTTCAATCCATCAACCAAAGCATTTGCCCCACCCAAACTGTATGTATCGCAGACAGGCTGATATAATATAACAGGCTTCAAAGTCGCTTTATTAAAAGAAATATTTTCTGATAATAATTTGCTATCAACATGAGCACGAATTACTTTTGCTTTTAATTGCGTATCTTTATTTATAGTAATCGGTGTCTTATAACGCGATGATTGTATGGTAGGAATAGAACCATCTAAAGTATAATATACAGGAGAGTCATCAATAGTAGACAACTTCACCTCTAACATTTGCCGTGGAATATCGACATTAAACTGTGCACATACATTAAAGAGATGCTTAGCATAATTATAACCTTCAGCATCATACAAAGCTAGCAAACGAAACAAACGTTTTAAAAAATCATCATATTCCTTTGCCCCAGCTTGCATCCACTGAATTTCACAGAGAGCTGCCCAACGAGGTAGAGCCATATATTGCAATTGTGAGAAAGTTGGTATAAATTCTGTCCACAAATTTCCCTGTACCCCCTTTATATACTTTTGTTCTTCTAAAGTAAAATCAGAACCTGGATTATACTTATATACTCTGTCAATTGGCAAATAACCTCCTATAGACAATGGTTCCGGAAATATAGCAGCTGCTTGATAATAGTCAAAATAAAGATAGGTATTTGGTGTCAGAATGACTTCATGCTGTTGTTTTGCCGCCTCTATACCCCCCCTTTCCCCACGCCATGACATAACCGTAGCAAAAGGAGAAAGTCCACCATCTAATATCTCATCCCATCCAATTATACGACGATTATATGTACGTAAGAAATCTTCTATATGAGTTACAAGAAAACTCTGTAAACGTTCTTCCTTTGTACATTTTGTATCAGTTTGCAACCCCAATGTTTGTATGCGAAACTGACATTTAGAACATTTTTGCCATTGAGTCTTAGGACATTCATCTCCACCAATATGAATATAAGTAGATGGAAAAAGATCTACTACTTCTGCAAAGACCCCCTCTAAAAATCGTAATGTTTGATCATTGCCAGCACAAAGCAAATTATCAGAAATTCCCCATTTCGTCCAAACTTCATAAGGTCCTCCCGTGCATCCCAATTCAGGATAAGATGCAAGTGCAGCCTGCATATGTCCGGGCAAATCAATCTCAGGAATAATTGTAATAAAACGTTCCGCCGCATAGGTCACTATCTCGCGAATTTGTTCCTGAGTATAAAAACCACAGTGAGAAATACCATCATATTTACCACTGTTATGTCCGATGACCGTTTCTTTACGGTATGAACCTATTTTAGTAAGTTTCGGATATTTCTTAATTTCAAGCCTCCACCCCTGATCATCAGTCAAATGCCAATGCAAATAATTCATATGATGTAAAGCCATCATATCAATATAAGTCTTTACCTCTTCAACAGTAAAAAAATGCCGACAAACATCCAAATGAGCCCCTCGATAGTCAAAACGAGGGGCGTCATTAATAGTTGCAGCAGGTAATGTTATAATACCCTTAGCGTTTATTGGCAATGACTTTCGTAACGTTTGAATGGCATAAAATATCCCCGCCTCAGTAGAAGCAGTAATCTGCACCTTATCCTTTGAGACATGGATACTATAACTACCTGTAATAGAAGAAATAGAATCAAGTTCCAAAGTAATAGCCCTCCGTCCTGTACTTCCATATTTAATAGGAAAATCATATTGAGTTGCTTTGTGAAGATATTCTGCTAGAAATTGAGCATTACGAATCATTTGTCCGTTAGTCTCCAAACAGTGAATTTCAACGCCATCTGTCAATAAAAACGGGGCTTCTTGTAATGGTATAATTTCTTGTGGTAAAGGTACAGTACAATAATCAACCTCTTGCTTTACTATTTTACAAGCAAAAAGCATCCCTATTACTACAATATATAATAAACAAGACTTCATTTTCAGTTCACTTATTCTATATTAGGACCATCCCATACATAATCTTCTACACATCGAATATAGAGTATTTCCGAACCACACTTGATACGGAATTCACCCTCTTCCAAGCGCCATTTGCTATCATATCCGACAAATGCTAAATCACTTGCTTCTAAAGCAAGCATGACTGTTTTAGTTTCCCCCGGGTTAAGCTCTATTTTTTCGAATTGGCGCAAACGACTTACATCAGGGACAGAAGAAGCCACCAAATCTGTTGAATAAAGCAATACTGCCTCATGAGCATTAAGTTTACTACGATTAGTAACATCAATTGTAAATACTAATTTATCGGATGCTTTAAAACAAGACTTGTCTACCCGGAAATTACTATAAATGATTTCAGAATAACTCAATCCAAATCCAAAAGGCCACTGAATATCCATTTTAGCATCATAATTGTATTCTCCAGCCATTACAGCAACTTTCTCACTAGGCTTATAATCATAAGTAGCCAAAGAATTAATAAAGCGAGGATAAGTAAAAGGTAAACGACCACTAAAATTTGCATCTCCTGCTAATAAATTCGCCAATGCATCACCACCATAATTTCCTGGAAGCATTATATTGACAATTGCTTTGGCAAGTGGTTCCAATTCGTTGAGTATACGCGGACGTCCCTCGTTTAGAATCAAAATAATGGGTTTACCAGTAGTAGCCAATGCTTTAACCAATTTTTTCTGATTAGAAGACAGATTTAAATCTGAAAGATTTCCTGGGGTTTCACAATAAGAATTCTCCCCAATACAAGCTATAATAACGTCTACTTGATTGGCTGCAGCTACCGCCCTCTCAATTTCAGGTTCATTTTCTTCCCACCAATTATCATTATAAGGAGTGGCATAAGTCACACCAGGTTCATATAAGATCTTTTCTTTTCCGAATTTGTTACACAAAGCTTCATAAATAGTATTATATGATTCCATTAGATGTTCCACACCAGATCCTTGCCAAGAAATAGACCATCCCCCATTTAGGCAACGCATGGAATTGGCATTGGGTCCTGTCAATAAAATCTTATATCTTTTAGATAAAGGAAGTAAACGATCTTCATTTTTTAGTAATACCTCTGACTCTTCAGCTGCTTTTAAAGCTACTTGTGCAAACTCCTGACAAGCGAACTTGTCATATTTGGAAACATCCCCATAAGGATTATCAAAAAGTCCCAAACGAAATTTCAGTCGTAACACTCTTCGTACTGCATCATCAATACGTTCTATAGAAACTTTTCCTTCTTCAACTAATTCCTTAAGATCAATACAAAACTGCCACTCAGAAGGTACCATAGCCATATCAATACCAGCATTAATAGCAATACGTACTGCGTCTTTTTTACTCTTAGCAATATGCTCTCGTTCATAAAGATTATTTATATCATTCCAATCGGTAACAATTACCCCATCCCAATTGAGATCCTCTTTAACCCATTGTGTTAGTAGTTCTTTATTTGCGTGAAAAGGCATACCATTATTACTAGCAGAATTTACCATTAATGTAAGGGCACCAGCACGAATAGCTGCCAAATAGGGGGCAAAATGTTTTTCACGTAAATCAATATTTGTAATAGAAGAAGGAGTGCGATCCTTTCCTGATACTGGCACACCATAACCCATAAAGTGCTTGACACAGGACGCTATATGGTACTCATCTATTTTATTAGGATTGTCTCCTTGATAACCTTGCACCATTGCAACTCCCATTTGCGCATTAACATAAGCATCCTCACCATAATTCTCCCACATACGAGGCCAACGCGGATCACGTCCTAGATCAACTACTGGTGAATAGGTCCAGGGAATGCAACATGCTCTCGATTCATAAGCACAAATCTCGGCACTACGTTTTACTAGTTCTCTGTTGAAGGTAGCTCCCATATTTATCCCCTGTGGAAAAATAGTAGCACCCACCGTATATGATGCACCATGTATCTGATCTACTCCATATATACAAGGAATACCTATTTCCTGTAATGACTTCTTTTGAATTCGGGTAATAACATCTGCCCAAATTTCTTTTTTCTGTCCCATACCATAGGGAATATTAAGGATTGAACCAACTTTGTATTTACCAAACACCGTATCCATCAAAGCTTCACTAAGAAATTGATTATCTGGATTACTAGTATCAGTAATAACTCCTACCGTTAATTCACACATTTGTCCGACTTTCTCAACTAAAGACATTTTTTGTAAAATATTTTCTATCCTAGTTTCCATTTGTAAATCAGAAAAAACAGCCGTTTTTGGGGGCTGGGACATTACTATTATAACATTTATCAGCATTAACAAACAACAGAATATTTTCTTCATATAGCTTCATTTATATATTCATAATAATTTTGTATATCTTCAGATATTCCTACCACCTTATAAAGAGGAATACCAACGTTTTTTCCATCCTTAAACAAAGCCGCTTTCACAGTAGTCTCTTTCGTTAAAATAAACGGCCTAGTATAAAGAGTGGAATTCTCGCATGGCTCTAATCCATCTAATGTATACCGTATCTCAACCGATGTTTTTTCTGTATCCAAAGTTACTTTCACTGTCTTATCAGAGCAAACTTGTGATGTCAATTCTATAACATCCGACAGCATAAAAGTGTTAATCTTTCTTGCTTTCAATTTTGGAAGATGCGCGTTTACTCTCTTTTTAAAATTTCCCCACTCCCGAATATTTTGCGGTGTCCACGCCATTTCTGCAATAGCCAGCAACCGAGGAAACATCATATATTCCAAATGTGCTGCATTGGGGATATATTCAGTCCAAGTAGAGCCTTGAACCCCTATAATATTACATCTATTTTCAGGCAATATATATGCCACGGTATCAGAAGATACTGGTTTGGAACTAATCAGTTCTTCATTTCGTCTAGCAGTAAGTGCATCTGTCGGTACAGGATTGAACGAATACATTTTTTTCAATGGAGAATAGCCATACATTGCTTTAGGTTGTGTTGCAGGATCAGCTTGGTACCAATCGAAATAGAGTACCTCTCCCGGAGTCATTACAGCACGATTCCCTCTGTTAGCGGCAACAATAGCCCCTTTCTCTCCACGATAAGACATCACTATCGATGAAGGTTGAAGAACATTCTTTAAAATTTCATCCCAGCCGATCATAATACGCCCTTTTGCATTCAAGAATTTCTCTGCGTGCATTATCATATAACACTGCAACTCATCCAATTGACGCATATTCATTCGCTTCATTAATCCTTGACATTTAGGACAAGTACTCCATGCTACTTTACGTGCCTCATCACCACCAATATGGATATAAGGTGATGGAAACAATTCCATAATTTCCGTCAAGACATCTTCCATGAATGTAAAAGATTGTTCATTACCAATACAGAATTCACCGCTAGTATAAGCTTTACCTTGACAACAAAGTTCAGGATAACCAATAAACACTTCATCAGAATGAGCAGGGAATTCGATCTCAGGAATAACCTCTATATGCCTTTCAGTAGCATAGTTGACAATCTCTCGAATATCATCTTTAGTATAATATCCTCCATAAGCTCCAGGTGTATCTTTAGTTACAAATTCACGAACCGGATTTTCCCACCATTTATCCCAATCTTTCATTGAGCGATAAGCTCCTAAAGAAGTCAATTGAGGATATTTGTCAATTTGAATGCGCCATCCTCCATTATCTGTCAGATGTAAATGAAATGTATTTAACTTATAATAAGCCATTTCATCAAGTATTTTAAAAACTTGCTCTTTAGGGAAAAAGTGTCTGGATACATCCAAATGAATGCCTCTATATGAAAAGCGCGGATAATCTTTGATTTCAACACAAGGTATCCCATTTGCAGTCATCAACTGCAAAATCGTCTGCTTTCCATAAAAAATGCCACGTATAGTTGAAGCTGTCAACTTTATAGCTGAGGAAGTAACCTGTAGCAGATAACCTTCTGATCCTAACTCTGTGAGTGTTGTATCAATTTTCTTTTCTACGATAGCATCAATCCCCTTCACTATACATTTTACACTGTCAAGAGGATAATAGCCAGCCATAATCTTCATTTCCACAGGTGCCGGAACTAAATGGAAGGTTGGTGGATTTGGCGAAGTACATGCTGTTACAACTGACATAAAAATAAGAAATACTATTATCAAATTCTGTTTATTACTATTTTGAACATTATTATCCATATATTTTTCTCTTTTTCATATAATTGTCCATTCCTGTTTAGTAGAACTCCACCGTAGCCATTCCCGATTTATTATAAAAATCAAGATATTTACCAGTACTGGTAATTATCTCACCATTATATGTTACATTGGTCAACGAAACGTACATTCCTCCACACGTACTACTAGTGATATATGATTTATGCCGTAATCCCTTCGTATCACGAATGGTAATATTTTCAAATGAGACACCGACCCATTGCCATCCAACCCATTCTTTTTGAGGACGACATTGCTCTACCCAAATGGGCCTACCACCTGACTGAATATCGTCTATTAAAATGTTCTTGAATAAAATATTGTTAATATTACCATTGTATTCATCATAAGTCACTCCCCAAATAGACTGCTGTTGCTGAACTACAGATAATGCAGCTCTATAATCAGTACTACCATCAGGTTGTTCCAAAACAACACAATCTTCAAAAATACAGTCAGTAAGTCCCCCAGAGCCCCATATACAGGCACCAGCTTCCGGCCCTACCACAATAGCACGAGCATAATCACTCCAAACAACACAATCCTTTACATTTACATATTCAGTAGGTGTCTGCCAAACCCCATAATCACGCACCTTAAGCGTTATACAATCATCATAAGTACGAATAAATGAATCAGTAATGTTAGCACGAGAAACACTACAAAGATCAATGCCATCACCGTTAAGTTCCCAAGAAATGATATTAATGTTATTAATAGTCAGATTGTCTATAAAAAACATACCTACAGTCCAACCCGGTGAGTCTATTAATGTTACACCGGAAATTTCTATATTATTCAACCTTTTTTCTGAAGCTATATGTTTAGAAGCAGAGATCAACATTTCACCATTCGACCATTGCTCTCCTCCCCAATGTCTAAGTTTCTCCCCCGAAAGAATACCACGTCCCATAATCTTTGTATTACTCCCTTCAATACTAACAGATGAGTAAACAGTCGCTCCTTCATCTATATACAGTATTTCTCCTTCTTGTAAAGTAATGGAACCTACTTCATGCTCACCTGCCGCATAATATTTCACTTTGGAGCTAGAAAAATCAGGTTTGTCAGTATCAGTACGGTTAGGAAATATAAATAAATTATGGTACCTGTCGTCATCAAATTCCACAGAGACTTTTCGGCTTTCCCAGCTAGGAATAGTAAATTCGACCGTACGATTACTACAGTTCGTAGTCTTAATACCATAAGAACTTGGGCGTATTTGTGAAGTATAAAATTTACCTCTACGCTTCTCTACACGCATCTTTACTGGTCCTGAAAATTCATTAACGAAATTGACAAAACACATTGTATCGCGTAATTCTTTAGAATTATCCCAATCATTCCAAATCTCCGAATGATATTTAGGAGCATTCGACACAAGTGCATTATTAACCTTTATACTTCTCCAACGCTTGTCTTGCAACACATACACATTATAATAATCATTATCATCAACATACAAATCATCACCCGGCCAAAAACGTATAAATTCCTCGCTCTGACTAGTCCACATATTTTTACTATAAGGTGTGTAGCGATAAGTCAATGTATAAATACTTTCCTCTTCATATTTAGAAAAGTCAAGATTCAACTCCAAGGTATAGCCGGCACGGATACCCTCCGCAATTTCCAACGTATTTTCTAAAGTCACGTCATTAAACTCTAACTGACAAGGAAGTTGCCAGGTTTTATCAGGCTGACACATTGGAAATACCCCCTTTGTCATACCTGTCTCTGCTTTGGTAAACATAAGTTTTTTTACTTTCACCTCATTCAAAGCTTCCACACGAGCAACAGACGGATATAATGCATTTGTCATTCCGCCCAATGAAAACGAAATATTCTGGAACGATTGGGGCGCATTAATTATATTAACAGTAATTGAAGAAGTAAGTGGTTGCATACTGAATTTTTCCTCTGTGTTCAAAGCCTTTTGTCCCATCCATATCTGAGGAATATCATCATTGATATCTTTTAAAGCCACATAATATTCAGAAGAAGCCTTTCCTGGATTTTCCTGTCCGAACATAAGATTATCTTCACTTTCATAAGCGATTACAGTACATCGGTTTCCAACCGTAGTTTCAAATTCCTTTAAAGATGCTCTATCCGTTTCTTTTTCTATCTCAGTACAAGTATTATTATCAAACACATACATGATATGTGTCCATGAAGCGATCTCTTCCGGTACATAGCCAGACTGCTCAGCGAATTGTGCTTGTACAATGGTTACATAATCATCGTTACAAGAAGCATAAAACACTGTTTGAAAAAACAAGCATAAAAGTAACATATTATTTTTCATATTTGTAATTTTTATATACCAAATCTTTATTTATTTCCAACCGTCATTTTGAATCAGATTCTTGTTCTTAAATAATTCAGTATCAGAAATTGGATAATAATACATTTTATCATTCCACTCTCTCTTCTGTACCAAAACACGATTAACCGTCTGTGCTCCACTACTTTGATAAAGAATACTCAATCCATATACAGAACTAGTTTCCTCTCCTATCATCCATCTACGGATATCCCAAAAACGATGTCCTTCAAACGCTAACTCTACACGACGTTCGTTTCTCAAACGTTTTATAAAAGTATTATAATCTATTCCTACAGAAATATCCGGCATACCAACACGACCTCTTACCAAATTAACGGCATCTAAAGGAGACAATATATAATTTATATCATCTACTATTCCCGTAAAGTTTGGATCTTTTTTTGCTTCAACTAAAGCCTCTGCATAGTTAAGTAAAACCTCTTCAATACGGAACAAAGGAACGATATGTTGATAACTTGTTTCATTACCAGTTATCAAACTAGTTTCCTCACGTAAAAACTTACGCAAATAATAAGATGTAGGAGTAGCCCCTGACTGTGGTTTGCCATTACGCCCACCTATAAAAGTTTCAATAGTCTGGCCTAAAAAATTGGCTCCATTGGCTAAAATTGTTTTGGCAAAACGCGGATCACGTGCTTCCGTATCGAATGCCAAAGATTGATGCTGGATCCAATCAAACGGTGTACCATCAAGCAAATCGAATGCTTCCATCAAATTCTCAGAAGGACAAACACCTGAATTCCCCCCCTCATATCCTATAGGAAAATTTGCTTTTTCAAAGCTATTATTAGCAGCACTCCATACGCCAAAAATGAGACCGGAAGCTTCTTGATTATTTACAACTTCCTCATCTACCAGTTGATATGCCCCACCATCTATCAGTTCTTTAGCAGCTTGAGCTGCCAATAACCACTTCGAAGCCTTATCCTCTTTATTATTCAACGGGCTGGCAGCATAAAGTAATACACGAGTCTTAAGTGCTTGTGCCATACCTTTTGTTACGCGAGCTAATTCACCGCTCGTAGTACCTACATAAGTAACAGGAAGATGTGGAATCACAGCATTACACTCTCCCACAATCCAATTCACCGCATCTTCATAACTTAGAGGAATGATTTCATTGGCCTCTTTCATTGACAAAGAATGTGATACAACTGGAATCTGACGATACCTTTTTAACAATTCAAAATGAAAATAGGCACGCAAGGCTCTCACTTCCAAAGGGTAATTCTTCAACTGCTCCATCTTCTCTTTATAGTTATCTTGCCAAATACTTTCAGGAAAATCAGCAGGGCAATTCTCTAAGAAATAGTTGGCAGCAGCTATAGCTTCATAATAATAAGCCCATTGATCATCAATCAAATTTGTAGCTGCCCAACTTCCGTCATAAAAAGTCTTGATCTCATTATTGTCCCAGGCATATACTGCATCATCAGTTGCAACTTCACGCATAGTACCCTCCACATCTTGCAATCCATCCACAACATAACCATAAACACCGGTTGCCACTTCTTTCACATTCTCAAAAGTAGAAAATTGATAATCTACAGTATGATATTGAGATTCATCTAATTCTAAAAAATCGCTACATGAGGTATTCAAAACCAAACAAACAGCTCCTATAAGCACATATTTATTCATAAGTATCTCCTTTTATGTTTAAAATAAAACATTCACTCCTATCTGATAACTACGCATAGACGGATATCCCATACTAACATATTCCGGATCCATAATATCTATGTGGTCTATTGAAAAAAGATTCATACCTTTCAAGAAGAAACGGCACTCATTCATATGTAAATTCTTAATCCACTGTTTAGGCAGCTTATAATAAATCTCCAGAGCTCTCAATTTTAAGAAATCCCCTCTTTCTGTCCAAAGCGAACTAGTCCGATAATTATTGTTATTAGATAGAGTAGTAAGGCGAGGATAACGAGCATTCGGAGTATATCTAGTCCAATAATCCTTCAAATAATGATTTGAAATATTCTTATCATTACCATAAAGTGGCTGATAGATGCTCTCTAGATCAGTAGTCACAGTGAAATGACCTGCACCTTGAAAACAAGCATTGAATCCAACATTCTTATAATATGCTCCAACATTAAATCCATAGTAGATTTCCGGTAAATTGGAGTAAAGTTGATAAGTATTATCATATTCATCAATTTTGCCATCCTCATTCAAATCTTTATACTTTACATCACCAGGACGAACTTCCGAAATAAATGTAGATACCGGAACACCTGATTGTAATTTACCATTATTATCAAAATCGCTTTCTTGATAAAACCCATCAGCCACCAAGCCATAAAAACGCTCAATTGACTGTCCTGTCTGATACATATATCCATATGGGTGATAAGCTTCTTCCATTCTCATAATTTCATTTTTGGCATAAGAGAACGTACCCTGAATATGATAGGCAAAATCTTTAATCCGTTGTTTATATCCTAATGCAATTTCAACGCCATAATTTTTGACTTCCCCAGTAAAAACATCACTAGCACCTACCCCAAGAACTGAAGATACAGAACCGGTAGAGTTTACACGGATATTTTTACGACGATTATAGAATCCATCTATCTCGAACGCAAGTCCATCAAAAAGCCCTAATTCAATACCAACATTCGTTTTGTAATCTTTTTCCGGTTCCATGTCTGTAGAAGCAAGCGCACCATGAGTCATACCGTTAAGTAATTTTGTACCTACAAAAATATATTTCTTGCCATTACCATTAAATCGTTTATCCATATCGTATGAAAGACGGCTGTCATTACCAACTATCCCATAAGAAGCACGCAATTTTAAATAGTCAATATTCTTAGCATTCTTCATAAATTTTTCGTTAGAAATAACCCATGCAGCAGAAAGGGCAGGATAAAATCTATACTTATCTCCCTTAACTAACTTGGCACTACCTGCGCAAGTTAGTACTCCATTAATAATATAACGATCATCATAGCTATATTCTGTATTTAGAATATAATCGCGATACATGAATGTATTGTTTGCACCTCTGAATTTGGATTTACCTTGACTAAAAATTACCTTAGCATTAACGTGATGTGCATTGAAATCGCGAATATAATTCAGTTTTGCCCATATGCTAGTACGCATAAACTGTGTAGCAAGTACACCATTATTGAACACAAGTTCCGTATCATTACCATAACGAGTATAGAGGTAATCATAAATATTACCCGATTCATTAAATAGTTGTGTCACATTATTGTAAGCATATTCTTTTGATCTAGTATCGTCCATATCAGCAGAGTTATCATAAGATATACGCAACTGAGCAGACAGTCCTTTTATTAACATAGATAGATTTTGATCAAAAGTCAAATCTGCAAAAAGAGTGCGTTGTAACATTGTAGTATAACCTTTTGCAGTTTTTTGTGCTAATGGATTCTTGAATATTTGATTCTGTAACCACATATTATTACTCTTTATTGGAAAAGCAGCAGATGGTGTATTATACATATCTGTTAAATCAGTACCTGCAGTCGGATATTGATATTGTTGCAAATGTCCCATAAGGTTAATACGTAACGTACTAGTTGGGCTGATATCAGTTTCTAAGTTTGTGCGTAATCGAAGTGAATACATTTCAGTCTGGGTAGAGTAGCCATCATTCAGATCTGTATTATTAAAAAATCCCCTATTACTAGAATAATCAGCAAATACATAGTAACGCATACGTTTACTTGTTCCATCAAAAGAGAAATTCAAATCATGATTAAAACCTGTATTACGAAGTAACTCATTTTTCCAGTCAATATTAGGATATAAATAACTATTCACCCCATTTAACATATTACGTAAATCATATTGTGTATAACGAGGAGCCATACCATCATTACATAAAGCTTCATTAAGTGCATTGCCATAATTATAAGCATTGGCCATTTCAGGTATACGAAAAGGATTCTGAATGGAAAGATTATAATTTACATGGGTACGAAATTTATGTTCTCCACCTCGTTTTGTCGTAAAACAAACAACCCCATCAGCGCCTCTATTTCCATAAAGTGCCAAAGCAGCTGCATCCTTCAATACAGTAACACTTTCTATTTCTTCGGAATGAATATTAGTAAGATCACGTTCAATACCATCTACTAAAATAATAACATTATTACCACCAAACGAACCTCTTCCTCTAACATATACATCCGGATTCGACTGCCAAGGTAGGTTTTCACCTTGTATAACCGATAATCCCGGTATCAATCCATACAACGTATTCATTACATTAGTTTGTCCAGATACACGCATTTCCTTAGCAGTAACACCACTAATAGCCAAGGAAGTATTTTCTTTTGTTAGCCGCTCATCGTAACCTACCTCTAACAAACAATTATTATCATCCAAAGTGACAAACTGCCTTTCTGCCGATACAATAGTCCTGCCTAACATTTGGTTATATTTCGAAAAAATAATTTCAGTACCTTTCTCAGCTTGGAACTGAATAAAACCATCGCTATCACTAATAAATTTCTTCATATTATTGCCAACAATGGTCATCACAACTTCAGATATTGGATTATCTTGTTTATCTACAATATATAAATTCACTAAATATTCTTGTGCTCTCAATAGGCAACAAAGACAAGTGAATAAAATAATTACACTAAGCCTTTTCATTGTTTTTCAATTTTAATATTAACCAATTACCAACCCGGATTTTGAATAAGTCCATACCCCTTGTTTATTTCATTTGAAGGAAATGCACTCAAATACCACTTCGGACTAAAATGCATTTTCCAATAACGAGGCTCTTCAACAGTCGGTTCGGAAAAAAGTAAACGCAAATTACCGACTTCTAAAGAACCACTCTCTGGCATTATTGTAATAGCCTTCAAATCTTTCGTGAAAATATCTTTTCTTTTCCAACGGATCATATCAAACCAACGCACTTCCTCGAACGCAAACTCACGTGCTCTCTCGTCCAATATTTCTTCACGTAACTGTTTGTCACCTAATGAAGGCGCCTCTGGGTAATCAGGCAATACCTTACCTTCCTGCAGACGTGCTAATAGTGCGTCAGTCATATTTATCAAGCCAACACGATTACGCACCTTATTTAACCATAAATATGCTTCAGATTTTTGTCCTGTCTCATTTAATGCTTCTGCATAAGCCAAATAAACTTCAGCTAGACGCAAGTAAGCATAGTTCGAAGGTTTATTATGAAAAGTCGCCTCATTATAGTCCCATAAATATTTCCTAGAACAAAATCCAGTAATAGCACGCGGACTATCAGCAGCACCCCGTTCACGACCACCTATCCACATTTCGGCCACACGTCCTTGAAACCTGTCGCCGGCTATCATTACCGATTCATACAAACGAGGATCACGATTCACAAAAGGATTGTTATCTAAAGTTCCCACAGATCCATTATTAGCTAACCAACTTTCATAAGACGCTTTCTCACCATTAGCATAAGGGAACAAATCTACAAAATTAAGTGTAATGCATCCACCGCCATATCCACGACCAGTATTTCCATTGGTATCAGATGCCGGTCCAAAATACATCCGATGATAAAGTTCACCAAAAGTACGCATAGTACGACATGTTGCAATTAAAATCTCACCATTATAGCGATCTGCATAACACTTGGAAAAAGCGTCACGATACCCATCTGTTGTAGCTGAATTAGATGTTACCAATTTATATGGATTACCATTACGTTGGTTTTCATCCATAAAAGCTTCACAAGCTGTTATAACTTTCTCCCAACGAGCTTGATCATAATTGCCATACCATACCATCTTGTCAATATTCTCTGCTGGAATTTTTCCCGTATTAGCAGGAGTAGGTTGCCCCATTTCCAAATAAGGAGTATTAGCATTAAATAACGGGCTAGCAGCCATAAGCAACACCCTTATTTTCAAAGCCATAGCTGAGGCTTTTGTGAATCGTCCATCATTAACAGCATCTACTGTCCAAGGGAGCTCTTTTGCTGCTTGGTCACAAAGTTCAACAATATAACTCACTGTTGCCTCTAAAGTTTGACGTGAATAATCGGTATCCATATCATTATTAACCTGAATATCATCTGTTAACAATGGAATACCCCCGAAATGCCGCATTAATTCATGATACTGACAAGCTATAATCATGCGTGCTTCTCCCTTACGAATTTTCTTCTCTGATTCAGTCATATCAGGCACACGATCCACATTATTAATGAAAAGAAATCCTTTGCGAATACCAGTCCAAGCCGCATCCTGTGAAGGATTAAATCCAAACTTGGTACTAGAGGAGCCGTTCTCCGTCTCCGTATTATACTGTCCTGCATAATACGTACCATACGCCCCCCCCCAATTGCAGTGTGAACTGATGATATCTGTCAAAGCATCCAAATTATCCCATCCCAGTTTATCACCAGCCATCTGATGTTCATAATCATTATTATCGCTCGCTGCTGAGTGAACAGTCAAACCGGTACGTAGAGTAGCATATGCGGAATTCAAAGCTCTCTCAGCATACATTTTTGATGAAAAAATAGTATCAATAGTAATATCCCCACCAGGCGCTTTTTCCAAAAAACCTTCACCAAAAGCTATATCACTACAACCATAGGCACAAAGTGACAAACTGGCTACAAACAAGTATTTTAATATATATTTATTCATAACTCGTAATTTAAAATGAAATATTAACTCCAAAATTGTATATACGAATGTTTGGATATGTATTACTTGAACCACTAGTCATACCTTCCGGATCTATATCAATATCATTCAAATCAGAAAATAGTGTAAGTAAGTTATAGCCATTACAATAGAGTTTTATAGACTCAATACCGACTTTCTTCAATAAATCATATTTACTAAAAGTATAAGAAATTTCTGCTGTTTTAAGTCTTAAATAGGAACCATCCATCAACCATAGGTCCGATTGTTCCGTATAATGCGATTTATTACGAAATGTAAGTCTTGGAAAACGTGCATCCTCTTCATTACCCTCTGTCCAACGTCCGTCAGCCAAAAACTTAAGTAACATACGGCTGTTAGTACTACCAAACGCATCTCTATACTCTTCAGAAAGCATGCGAGATGCATGTAAAGCCGCCGTCCACTGCATAGAAAACTCAAAATTCTTCCATTTCAAACCACCTAAAAAGCCTAGAGTATAATCCGGACGATTGCCATAACCAAAATAGGTCTTATCATTACCATCAACTATCCCATCATTATTGAGATCTTTAAAAAGCGCATCGCCTGGTTTGGGCTCTCCCAATGCCATTACAGGTAAAATTTGTCTACCCGATTCATCAACCTTAAGGTTACCCTTCTCATCGAAATCTGTCTTTTGAAGAAAACGGTCAAAAAGATAACCATAATTTAGCCCAGTACTACGTCCCGTTTGTGCCATATAAGGTTCGTTAGGATAAACCTCATCCATATAGATAATCTTATTTTTGGCATAAGATACATTAGCTTTTAACCAATAATTAACCTTATTTATTCGAGAATCCCAACCTATAGAAAGTTCATAACCATGATTGTTAACCTTACCCAAATTGATAAGAGGCAAAGTTATATCAGTAATAGAAGGTAATGTATTCCGAGTAGACAAGATATCCTTACGTTTTTCAAAGAATACATCAGCTGTAATACTTAATTGTGAATTGAACATTTTTATATCGATACCATAATTTTGCTTAGCAACTTTTTCCCAAGTTACTTCTGCGTTACCAATTATATTTTCATGTGCGTCAGGTTGAAGTTCCGAACTTCCTCCTATTCCAAATTGATAACTACCATTATTACTCCAAACTTGATTATATCCATTCCAAGAATCTGCTAAATAAAGAAAACGCTGTCCGCTATATTTATCATTACCGACAATACCATACGATGCCCGAACTTTTAAGAAATCTATAAACTTAAGATTTTTCATAAACTTTTCTTCTGAAACAATCCAACCAAGAGATGCTGCCGGAAAAAAGCCAAAACGTTTGCCTGGAGCAAAGTTTTCAGATCCATTGTACCCTGCATTCAAATCTATCATATAACGTTTTCTCCAATTATACATAATACGTCCTACATAACCTATATAAGCAGTAGGAATCTCTGTATATTGGGCAGGATAATACGTTTTAGACTGGTTATATAATAACAATGCAGATACCTCATGATCGCCAAATGAACGGTTATAATTAAAACTAGCCTCAGCATACCAATTACGTCCCCGTCCCGTATCATCCTTATAATCCAAAGGTTCACGTAAGCCTGTTACCCCATCAGTCTGATAAACAATACTGTTATCAAAACGTGGATCGGAAATATCCATACCCGGTTGTGTTTTACTACCCATGTAAATAGGCGTATAAGAACTATCAGTCGCTGTTGGCGCACGGTAAACCGTCGTTGAATAGTTGGTATTATATGCCCCCTTTATTGAAAAAACCAACCCTTTTGTAAACATATCCAACTTTTGAGTTAATGCTAAATCAAGATTAAGTACATTATCGTTGGTGGTTTGATACCCCCAATTGTAGTAACAATCCAGACCACTGGTAAGCTGTTCTAATGGAATGTATTTATTATTTGCATTATAAATATATCTACCATCAACAAATCCGGGACTAGCAAATGGAGTCGCCCACATGATATTCTTCCATAAATCATAAGTTTGAGGCTCACGCTTATTTCCAACCCGACCTCCGATGTTGATTTTCAAAAGAGTTGATCGGGTTAAATCCATATCTACATTAGAACGATAGTTAAATCGTTTGTATGAATAGTTAGGATCATAATTCTCGTAATGTTTCTTCATCATACCATCCTGTTGCAAATACCCCAACGATACAAAATAACGAAATCGTTCTGCTCCACCTGACAAAGTCACATTATGTTGTGTCTGCCAAGCTAGGTTTTTAAAGATATACTCATTCCAGTCTACATTGGGAAACATGATAGGGTCAGCATTAGTACGAAACATTTCAGTAACATAAGGAGAAAACTTTAGTTGACTATCAGTTATATTCGGATTGTCTGATCTTTGCGCTTCTGTATAAAGCTGGGCATATGTATAACTGTCAACTCCTTCCAAGTTTCGTAGTGATTGCGTCAAACCAAACGAAGAATTTATTGATATTTTCGGTTTCCCAGCTTCTCCACGACGAGTCGTTACTAAAACAACCCCATTAGCACCACGCACACCAAACACAGCTGTAGACGCAGCATCCTTAAGTACAGTAATACTTTCAATTTCATGGGAGTCCATCTGAAAAAATGAACGTTCAATACCATCTACCAAGATCAAAGGCTTAGAGGCTGCAGATGTCAATGAACCTGTCCCACGAACATAAATATCAGGATCTTCTGCACCTGGCTGACCAGAAAGTTGCACACTAGATACACCGGTAATGGCTCCCGAAAGACTACCTGCAGCACTTCCACTAGGTGATTTTAACAGATCAGAAGTCTTAACAGAACTGATGGCTCCTGTCACCGAGATCTTACTTTGCTTACCATAAGCCACAATCTGCACTTCATCAAGCACACGCATATTTTCTTCCAGGCGAATTATATTATCTATGCGTTTCTGCAATGTTATCTCTTTCTTTGTATATCCAATAAAAGAGATTTCAAGTATTACCGGTGAAATGTTATCAGGCACACGAATAGAAAAATTTCCATTCACATCAGTAATAGTTCCTATTGAAGTATCCTTCACTTTAACCGTAGCACCAATTAAAGGTTCAGAAGTGGTATTATCCAATATTTTACCTGTATAAAGAACTGTCTGGACGATACCAACTTCGCCATTCAAAGGACGTATGTTCCAATCAGATTCCTGATTAGCCCATAAAATCGGAGACAATAACAAAAATGCTATTGCACAACTTAAACTTCTCATATGACATATATTTTAAAGTGGTTATTTTGCATCTACAGTCACACAATACATTGCTTCCTGATCCGCATTACCTTGTACAACCTTGCCATTAACTAATAATGTAGTAACAAAATCATCAGCTTCGTAATAACTTCCACCGACATAAAGAACCTCTCTCCAACCAAGCTGCTCAAGTACCCAGGCACCTTGGTTCGTACCGAATCCTTCACTTGTAACTGCAAGAGCCAATTTATGATCATAGGTAACACCAATATAGGAACGCATACGCTTGTTACCGTTCCAAGCCTCTCCTAAGGCCACTTCCCAACCTGTTCCATCATTATTTATAATTTCAGCAGAAGTCATACGACGACCACTTCTTATTAACCACGGATGTGCACAAGCCAATGAAATTATGCCATTCCATTCTACAGCATTCTCAAGATAGGCATCACCAGGATGAGAATCAAAATAAGGCAATTTCATCAATTTGTTATCACTAATAGCAGTAGTACCAAAAAAGATCTCCCCTTCTGCATTAAATCCGAATGACGAGCGCCAGCCGGCATCTCCACTATTAACCGTACTAACTAACGTTTCATCTATGCAAAGGAATGTTTTTTCTATTACAGCCCTACCACTCATAGCTATCAAACTATGAACCTGATTCATTAAAATGTGACCGCCATTCGATTTTAACTGTGCTTTAGCTTTAGCCTTATCAATAGTAATTACCGAAATTTTAGTATCACTAACAGTTTCTGTTTGTCGACTTTCAGACCAGTCACCAATCATCGAAGGATCATATGGAGACACCCAACTAAATGGTGTTTCATCACCAACATTAAGAATAGGAATATTAGCTATTGTAGTTGCCTGATAAATCGAAATAAACGGATACTCTTCTGTAGAGAGATAATTACTAGTAACATCATTAAATCCTAAAAACTTAGGATCTGTCATAGCAGTAGCAACATTCAAATCTACAGTATAAGTGCGCTCTACTCCATTAGGTTGTTTGATAATAAGAGGTTGAGATAACTTCTCAGAAAAATCAAAATGCAAGCTAGAAACGATTTCACTTCCCTCCAGTATAGCTCCTTCGGCAAATTGTAGTTCTATATCAGCCATATTCATGGTACACTTATCGAATGCAACAGTAATTTGGCGATTTGTACTATTAAGTGTTACATCAACACTAGCCCCCACCACACTTATTTTACTAGCATCTACTACAGGAAAGGCTTTAGACACAATAGTAAGCCAATACTTCCGGATTTGATTGTCTGGAGAGCGAAAGTTTAAAACAGGATAATTAGCTAAATCTGCTTTATTTATATCAGATGGAAAGATGAGTTCATAACCATCTTCCAGCTCAACTTCTATTTTTGACTCTGCAAAATTCTCAGCAGTATTAAATGATAATGAGAGATTTTTGGAATCAAGCATTTCCGCTTTCACTCTTTCCTGATCTACTTCTACATAAATCGATCTAAAAGGAACGCCTTGCACAGGAGACTTCATATTATCTCCGTCAGCATCTGAACAAGATAATAATAAGGCAACCAATCCTAATAAGGATAAAATTTTAGCAGTAATAAAATGTAAATAATTTTTCATAATATATAAATTTAGTACACAAAAAATAAATCAATGAGTTTCTAAAAATAACCACATCATTGACTTCACAAAGAAAGGGAGATTATACCAATAAAAAATCTAATATTTACCGGATTATTACACTAAATCCCTTTATAAATGCCGAAATTCAGCCTTCTGGAGTAAGTTTATTACTTATATATTCTTTTGGAGAAAGACCATACTTCTTTTTAAAACACATACTAAAATAATTAGGGTTGTTAAAACCTACGGCATAAGCAAGGTCTGAAATGCGTACCTTCCGCTGTTCCTCCATCAATTTACAAGCTGTAGTAAGACGTACATTAAGTATAAAATTGGAAGGGGTTAACCCTGTTAACGTTTTTAGTTTCTCTGTAAGTACAGTACGAGATGTTCCTACTTCAAACACAAACTTCTCTAAACTAAAGTCAGTATCACTTAAATGAGCATTAACACAATCAATTACTTTCTGTAAAAAAGCCTCATCTATAGAAGTATACTCCAATTTATTTACCTCAAACACTACTTGTTTACGAAAATCCGTACTCTTACGCTCTTGTCGTTTAAGACAGTTAATGATCTGCGCATAAAGTAATGAGATATTACAAGGTTTGCTAATATAACCATCCGCGCCAGAACTATAACCTTCTATCTGGCTCTTCTCTGTTCGCTTGGCTGTAAGTAATATCACTGGAATGTGACTAAATTCAAATTGCTGCTTGATATACTTACAAAGTTCTATACCATCCATATCAGGCATCATAATATCTGATACTACCAAGTTTATATTTCCCTCTTCAAGTACTTGAATCGCCTGTTTTCCGTTCATTGCAATCTTTACACAAAAATAATTAGATAACAAGTTTGAAAGAAGCATACAAAGCTCTTCATTATCATCGACTATCAAAATTGTGTAATCTGCTTGTAACATTTCATCCCCTGCATTTTCTATTGTTTCATCTATATAAACAGGCATGGTAAACGAGGTTTGCATTTGTGCTCCTAGTTCTTCATCAATTTCCCCCTGAACATAGCTTTCTTTATCAAGAGGCAATAAAATGCGGAAACAATTACCTATGGACTGATTACTAAACGCCTCAATTGTACCGTGATGGATATTTACTAGATCTTTTACCAATGAAAGACCAATACCTGTACCGATAGTATTATGTTTACGGTAATCGCCTTCATAAAATCTTTTAAAGAGATTATCAATTGTTTTTCGATTCATTAACTCCCCCGTATTAATCACATCTATTTGCAACATATCATCAACACTACTCTTTTTTAGGTTTACTGAAATCCGACCCTCGACCGGAGTGTATTTAATGGCGTTAGAAAGGAGATTATATATCATTTTATCCAATTTGTCCGAATCAAAGTAACCTAAAATAGACTCTGGTTCACTTGTAAAAACTATGTGTTGTTGCTTTTTACCTAACAAAGGTATAAAAGCCTCTACACAACTACGCACAAATAAAGAAACCTCACCATATGAAACACATATTTTTAAATTACCACTCTCTACTTTTCTAAATTCAAGCACCTGCTGAATGAGACGCATCAATCTGGTAACATTGACAGTCATTACCGAAAGAAGGCTTTGCTTATCACTACCATTCTTCAAACTTTCAAGCGAAGCTAATATTATACTAAGCGGCGTCATCAATTCATGAGTAATATTTGTAAAAAATTGTAATTTCAAATGGTTAATTTCCTGTATCTTTTGCTGCTCCAATTCACTTATTTGAATGAGATGTTGCATACGCATTCTGTAATGAAGAAAATAAAAAATAGAATAGAATATCAGTACAAATAACAATATATAAATAACATAAGCCCCCCATGATTGCCAAGGCTTGGGTTGAATTACAATAGTCAAAGTTTTAACTTCATTACTCCATTCCCCATTTGGAAGCATCCCTTTAAGACAAAAAGTATAAGTCCCAGCAGGTAAATTATTATATATTGCAAAATGATGTTGTGAATCCACTATATTCTCCCGTTCATCATAACCTTCAAGTTTAAAGGCATAGAGATAATCATCTCGTCGTTCGTAATTCATAAAAGAAAACTCAATAGTGAAATTATTCTGATTATAGGGAATTGTAATCCTGTCTGCATAGTTTATTTCATATTTTGAAAACTTTTCTCTTTCTTCCTTAGTAAAGTCACGAAGTGATCGGTTATGTATCTTAAAATCAGTGAAAAGAAGTGGAAAAGAACTCATATCGTCATCATACATTTGCTGTGTTTCAAAAATATAAAGTCCTTGCAAGCTACCAAATGCAATTTTCCCTTCCGGCAAAACACAACTAGCATTCCGATTAAACAATGAACCTGAAACATCATCATAAGTTGCATAATAGTTTACCTTTTGTATTCGAAAAGAATCATCAACAGAAAAAGCAAGCACTATATTATTAGATGTTATCCAAATATATTTATTCTCATCTTCTATGATGTTAGATATACTAGTATTCTCTATATTAGAAATAGCAGGAAAAGTAATAAAAGAATCACTAGCTGCTTGATAGTAAACCAAACCACTCCACATTGTTCCTACCCATATACGCTGTTGTGAATCAATTAAAATACAGCTAGTAACATAACTACTATGTTTACCACTAATTGTATATTTTTTATAGCTCTTTTGATTAAGATCTATACGCATAACCCCTTCTTCCCCTAAGGCAAGCCAAAGATTATGCATTTCATCCTCCTTAATATCATAAACACTCGACAGCGGAGGAACTTCTGCGCAATGAAGCCACTCAGAAAGAGTATAAAGTTCGTTAGTTGTATCAAAAATATAAAGCCCATTACGAGTTCCTATCCAAAGATTATTATCAGAATCTTCCAACAATACATAAACACAATTATCACCTAATTTCTCATTAACTAATTGGTTGAGCATCGTTACTTTATGTTTGTCTTCATCGTAAAAAAAGACACCGGCACACCAAGTTCCAAAACATATTTCATTTTTATTTCTGCGCTTGATAATACTATTAACTGTAGATGGATAAGGAAGATGGTTAAGTTCGGGAACATCTACATAATTCACTCCTGTCTGACTTCGCTGATTATATTTTACAAGCCCCCTACCCATAATCCCCATCCATAATTCGTTTTTTCCCACCTGACAAATACTTCGTACAGAATTGGTCTTGTATTTTTTCTTGATATAATCTAAACGGTCCACCTCATATTTTACCTGTGAACTTTGCACCTTACATATTCCTCCTCCTAACATGCCTATCCACATTAAACCGTCCTTAGTATGAAGAATAGAATTTACTTCATTATAAGGCAGATTACCATAATTACCGTCAGGAGTATAGTTTTCAAATTTATTTCCATCTAATGAAAGGATACTCAGCCCACTACGTCCTCCTATCCAAAGCTGGGATAATTCATCCTCGTTTATGTCGTAGATTATATCATCAACTAACGAGGTTACCATGCTCTCATTATGCAAAAATTGTGTATACTCCATAGAATGAACCGTATAAGGAACGGATAATTTTAGAAGTCCCCTTCCCCATGTCCCCACCCAAAAGGTATGACGACTATCTTCATACACTACATAAGCAGTTTTTAATATTGGATCAATATAAGAAAAAAGTTGTCCGGTTTTTGTATCGTATCTATATAGCCCTTGTTCCCAGGCCGTAATCCAAAGATTGTGATTCGAATCTTCCATAATGGAATTAATGTGCAAAATCTCATTACCCACAGAATCCCGCAATTTCAACTGCTCAAAATCACCTCCTCTTTTTTTTCGGAAAAGCCCCTTGTTACCTCCCACCCAAAGTGTTTTATTACTATCAAAAACAATGGCTACAGCATTTAAGTTTTTCAAGGTACTATCAGTATGGCTAAAAACTTCCCCCGTCATCTTATTCAGTTTGAACACCCCATTCTCTGCTGCAATCCAAAGTCCTTTTTCATCATCTTCCACCACTGCATTTAAATATGAATTGAATGATTTGCTTGTGACATTATTAAAACCATAGTTTACCACATTATGACCATCATAACGAGCTAAGCCATTATAGGTTGGAATCCAAATATATCCTTCTGAATCTTGATATAATTTTCTCACTTCATTAGAAGGTAACTGCCTGTTTGGAAAAGGAGTAAACCGTAAATTAGCTTGCATCATACATGTAAATAATAACAAATATATGATACAGATATAAAATCGAATAAGCATCATATGTTCATAGTATTTATTGCAAATGAAACAAAACATTGTAAATTTAATAATAAATACATCTAAAAAAGTACAAATCATTCACATAAATTAACCCATTACAATATAATAATTTATTTTCATTAATCTAATCTTACTTGTTCTTTTGTATTTAAAAATTTGTAGAAACATAATTTAAAACAAGATGATATTTTTATTTTTTCTTAACTTGCAAAAAGCTGTAAACAAATTTACCTTTTAGCGACTTTAAAGACACCACATCATTAAGATGTTACAATAAAACAAGACATATCTACAACTTTTCATAGGATTAAGGAAGACGAGGAACACCGTCGCAATAAAAAGAGATTATCACCTAATTTGAAAAAAAACCTTTTATATTTTATGGTTCAGGACATGAAAACCACACATATATAATATTCTACACATCAATCAATCAATTAGGTAAGGGAAGCATTGCTCTACGAGTATGATTTAATTTCAAACCTTTTTCATAGGCCTCGGCACCATACAATTCCTTGATATCCATTTCGCCTAGATTTACAAGTATACCACGTGCCATAAATCCTGCATCTTCATTCTCAACATGTGGTAGAGTTTCCGCCGCTTCTTTTAGTTCCGGTATGAAAGGACGAATATATTCACGCATTTCTGGATCCAAAGACAGACATTCCAACGACGAATAACCTATTTTTCGGTTCTTTTCTAAAGTAGGAGTAAGCAGACGGGTAATACCTTTCTGATATCTTCCCAAATAAGATATGGCATAAGCAGCCTCCGCAGCTATATATGGGTTAGTATCATAAATTAATGCCAACAAAGCTTGAGGACAAGTTCTAATTCGTTTTTCTTTGGCTAGTTTGGCATACCCTACTACGCCCCAAAATCGCATTTCTGGCAAAGAACTAGTAATTGCTTCTTCTAATACAGGAAGCAGGTCTATTGTTGCAGTACCAACCATCTCAACAAGGGCATACAGTTCAGCTAACGGGTAGCGTTCTTGACGTACTTTTTCATAAAGTATATGCCCTATACGTGAATCAGGTAAAAAAAAGCCTAAATCAGTAGTAACACGAATATGAGCAGATAATGCTTGCCGCATTTTACAGAGGACACCTTCATATTCAGAAACACCAGAAAGATCATGAAGTTCGTCTGGATCTTTTTCAAGATCAAATAGCATTTCAGCCGGATGACTTTGAAAAGGTTGGCCCCACTCCGGATCCCCCCCCCTTTTAATATTAACTCATCCCATACTTGATTTGAAGGCATGCCCCATTGATAATAATTGCGTAAAGCAAACTGACGATATGGAATATAACTTCGGATATATTTAAAACGCCCGTCCGTAACTGCACGTACAGGCATAAAATGATGTAATTGATTAGACGCTAACGCAAACTGCATTTCACGCTTACCCTTATTTACAAATTTGCCATATATCGCATTGCCTTGCATATGCCTGGGTGGTCTGACTCCTGCAAGACTAAGTACAGTGGGAGCTAAATCAGTAAAATTAATAAGACCATATTCCTTACCTGAAGAAACCTTTGCCAAGTGCCTCCATTTAGGTGGAAAGTATATTATTAAAGGAACCTTTAAACCACTTTCATACAAATATCCTTTACCACGTGGAAGACACCCTCCATGATCACTAAAAAAAAATATGATTGTATTCTTATCTAGCCCTCTATCTTTCAAGTCTTTCAAAAAGAATCCAAGCCATGTATCCACATCTTGTACCGACTCCAAATGAGCAGCATAATCAGAACGAATTTCTGGGAGATCTGGAAGATAAGAAGGAAGTGACAATAAGCTCGGATAAATCCCCTCCCTAGTGTAATCTCTTCGGCCCTCGGTATGAAAGGTACGAATACGCCCCATGTGAGAAACAACAGTATTAAACACAGCAAAAAATGGCTGATGCTTTTTTCCGTCTACTACTATTGTATGACGCATATTTATTACATTCGTCCCAGCAGATCTTATTATTTGTAGTAGAATTATAATGGGTCTTATTATTATTTGTACAATAATACCCCACCTCACGTAATTTTTGAGGAAAGAAAATATCTACGGGAGTATCATAAGGTATCGGATGAACATCCATCCCATATGTGGTAGCATAACATCCAGTGATTAAGGAAGAACGGGCCGCAGAACTTTGTGGAGCTACCGACCAAGCATTCATAAACTGTATACCACGGAGAGCAAGGCTATCTATATTTGGAGTATGCACATCCTTGTTCCCATAACAACCAAATTCACGTGCACTAGTATCCTCAAAAGTAAGCCATAAGATATTGGGTCTTTCATGATTAATCGCTCCTACAGATATGGAAGACAGTCCGTAGAAAGAACAGCACAGCAATAAAAATAAAGATAAGTGTTTCATAAGATATTAAAGTTATTTATCCAGGTCAAAGATAAAAAGTTTACATTTCGGCAATATTCGTTTTCGTTTAAAAAAATATCAAAATTGTTTCACTCGGTATCTTTCAACAATTTTAATATAAAAATCGACATGTTTTATATAATAAAAACAAAAGTGCTAAAATCGTAAAAGAGAATAAAATATATGTAACAAACAAATATTTATCTTTGAGCAATCATTAAATTTAATATTAAAATGAAATACGCATTATGTAATAATCACATCATAGGCGATAATTCTTGGAAACATGGACCGCCTACACAATATTCTGCAAAAGTGCGATTATTTAATATATTTATCGGAACATATAAAATTACTGATTAATATTTGTTATATCAATATATAGTCTAAAATAAAAAGGATATTATCAACCGGTAAGTCATCCTCATAACGTGAATCTTTATCTAATACATACTACCAGATTACAAAGAATGTAAAAGATGGAATTGTAGGATGAATTCTAAGTCCTCTCCAAACAATATCTATAAAATCTTACCCAAGTTTACGAA